>Ga0307928_10003348_pt1 | contig 12229 bp, 13 predicted proteins | sample AceLakmetagen232_FD_201815 | JGI IMG/M metagenome (GOLD analysis project Ga0307928, IMG submission 201815) | Saline water microbial communities from Ace Lake, Antarctica - #232 | ecosystem: Environmental > Aquatic > Non-marine Saline and Alkaline > Saline | place: Antarctica: Ace Lake... | reverse complement strand
GCAGGACAGCAGATTCGTGGACGTCGACACGGTCACCACAGACCAGATCTTTTCATAGTGGATGACCTTGAGAGTGACGAAGCTGTCATGAATGAAGAAAGAAGAACAAAGCTCTTTAGTTGGTTTAAGAGTGCAGTTGTAAACTCGGTAGATAGAGGTTCCAAGGATTGGCGTATCATAATCATCGGAACCATTCTGCATGAGGATAGTTTGCTGAGCAAGCTTATGCGGGATCCTACATGGCACTCAGTTAGGCTTGACATATGTGATGATGAGTATAACAGTAACTGGCCTGAGTTCATGTCGACGGAAGAAGTCAAAGCTCTGGCTGATGAATACAGACAAAGTGACCAGCTTGATATCTTTTATCGTGAGTATAGAAACATTCCTATTGCCTTGGAAAATCAGGGCATCAAGCTTAGCTACTTTAAATATTATGAGCAGAGCGAGAAGGAGATAAACGAAGACCCAAGCATCGAGACCATGATCATGTTTGACCCTGCACGTACACTTAACAAGGGTAGTGCAAAGACAGCTATCGTAGCTGTGGGTGTTCAGATGTCCACGGACAAGTGGTTCATCAGAGACATTGTGAACGATCATATGTTTCCAGATGATGTTTATAACGTAGTTTTTGATATGGCCGATCGAATGAATGCTACGGTTCTTGCTCCAGAGATAACAGGTCTTCATGAGTACATCATGCAACCTCTTCGGAATGAGATGATTAAAAGAGGAATCAACTATCCTATAGTCCAGCTTAATCCTCGTGAGGCTAAGGCAAGTAAGAAACGCTCAGGACAACTTGTACCTAAGTATAGACAAGGCTTGATATATCATAACAAGAACTGTTGTGGCTCGCTCGAGATCAACCTTGCACAATGGCCACGTCCTGCCATGTGGGATGAGATTGATTGTGTTTCAGGTGTTCCCTATGTGCTGGAAGCAGGAGACAGATACTTTGAGTTTAGCGAAACCGATATAGAGAAAGAATACGAGGAAATAGACTATGAACCAGCTTTATCAGATTCGTGGAGGAGAGTAAACTAATGCCAACCATTTTACCTTTACCAAAGACAGACAGTGTGGTGGTACTCAAGCAGGACAAGATAGACTATACCTATCCCTTTGGTCTTGACTTTACTCCAGGCAGTGAGCTTCATACTCATATTCTTGGTGAGTGTTTATATCGTTTGCATGAGAGTGCAAACATCATGAGTCGAAGACATGATAGCTGGAGAGAGATGGATAGACTTATGACCTCCTATATACGGCTTGATGATGCCGAGGAGGCTATCAAACAAGCTGATTCCCGTAGGCCAGTTCCAACTGTTGTGCCCTTAAGTTACGCAACAATGGAGACTCTGTTAACCTATCTTGTTGCTGTTTATATGGATGAGCCTATCTTTAGGTATGAAGAAGTTGGTAGTGAGGATACAATGGGAGCTGCTTTGCTTGAGCTTATTATCTCTATGCAGACTCGAAGATTCAAAGCCCCCCTTGCTCTTCATACAATGTTCAGAGACAATCTGATCTATGGTATTGGAGCAGCAGCACCTATATGGAAACAAAAGTGGGGATTCAAAACACGAGAGGGTTTCAGAGAGGACAAGCTGCTTTTTGAGGGCAATGATATTATCAACATTGATCCTTATAAATATCTTCCGGATGTTTCTGTTGCCTCACATAAGCTTCAAGACGGTAGCTATGTAGGATGGTACTACACAACAAACTATGGTAATCTACTCAACAGAGAGTATGAAGATGATACCATGTTTAATGTGAAGTATCTTAACAAGCTTCAAACAGGATACAGTACACTTATTCCTTCTGACTATAGTGAAAGGGATAGAGATAAGGTTACAAATATGAACAGCCGTCCAAGCTCGGTAAGGAACTTTGACGTTGCCGTGTTTGAGGTTGACCTTGTTCCTGCGGAGTGGAAGCTTGGACCTGATGAGACCATAGAGAAATGGACTTTCTGGATTGCTGGAGACGCTGTTATCATCAAGGCTTTCCCTTCTGAGATGGACCATAATATGTTCGGAGTCACGACTTGTAGCACGAACTTTGACGGTTACTCAGCTTCACCAATGGCTACACTGGAGATCACAGCAGGATTGCAGACAGCTGTAGATTTTCTTTACAACAGCCATATCACGAATGTTCGTAAGTCTTTGAATGATATGTTCATAGTTGACCCTGAGATGGTTAATATGAATGACCTGATGAATCCTGAAGCAGGGATGCTCGTGCGTTTGAGAAAGAAAGCTTGGGGTAGGGGCGTTAAAGATGCTGTACAGCAATTCCAAGTCAATGATGTAACGAGACAGAACATCGGGGATATTGATGTAATACATGGTATGGTGGCCAGAGCCTCAGGAGCAACGAACGCCGTGGACGGTCAGATCATCACGAGAGGTGAAAGGAAAAGTGCAACGGAGATCAGAAGTACAAGAGGTAGTGCACTTTCACGACTTGAGAAACAGGCAAGAGTAGCAGGACTCCAATGCGTTCAAGACTTAGCTTATATGTTCGCAAGTCAAACACAGCAGTTTATGTCAGCTGGCACGTATGTTAAGATAGCTGGTGAACACGAGCAAGAGCTAAGGGCGATGTATGGAACGAGGGGAGCGGTGGCAGTTAATCCTGCGGATATTGATATTGACTATGATATTATACCTTATGATGGAAGTTTGCCTACTAGCGGGGATCCTGAGCTTTGGGTACAGCTTTTACAATCTGCTGCAGGTAATCCGGAGTTGGCGGCGATAATGGATACGACAAAGATCTTTAAGCACTTTGCTCGTTTAGCAGGTGCCAAGAATGTTCAGAGCTTTGTTAAGCAGGGAGGAGGAATAGCTCCAACGGTTACACCAGACGCAGAGGTGTTAAGGGAAGTAGACAAGGGCAATATAATACCGACGGGAGATGTAGGATGATTGAAAGAGTCTTGATGTTTATGGTAAGTAAGCTCAGTGAACGAATTAAAGAGCGAAGGGTGCTTTCACGAGAAGAGTACGAAGAAACTTTTACTAGTGCTCCTGGGGAGTTCACAAAGTTCTTTCAAGGTTCCCTTTGGGCAGACATCGAAAAGTATCTCATTATGCAGGTACTTGCTTTAAGAGATGAGCTTACAACATCACGAGAGCATAAAGATATCATACATGTGCAAGGTGAAATATACCGATTACAGAAACTTCTAGACCTTCCTAAGAACATGGAAGGAATAATTAAAGCCTCAAAAGTAAAGGAGACACAGGATGAAGAATGATGGAGCAGAGAAAACAGTTGAAACGGTAGAGACGGTAGAGACCCCTGAAGTTCTATCTCATGAGGAACAACTTGCTGCTGCAACTGACAGTGTAGAGGAGGCCAATCAAGCGTCGTTGGATGCTATGTTTTCCTTCCCTCCCAAAGAAGATGAAAAAGAAGGATCGGAGAAGGAGGCACTTCAAGGAGAAGCTGAAGGCGGAGAGGATGTTTCAGGAGAAGAGGACGAGGGAGATGGAGAGGACGAAGAGGGAGCAAGCGAAGGAACTGAAGAGGATGATGAAGAGGTAGAAGGGGAGGAGGCAGAAAAACCTGATCCTGTTCTTGATGCCATAGCAAAGTTAAATGAACGCTTTGATAAGCTTGAGGGTAAAGAAGAGGAAGCTGAAGAAATAGAAGTCGAAACAGAAGGTCCTCCTACTTTTGACGCTACAGAGATTTTAACGCAGGAAGAATATGATGATACTGATACCCATGAGGGAATGAACAGGGCTCTTGTAAAAGTAGCACAGCAAGCAACCGAGTTCGTGATGAAAAATCAGGTCAGCTATATACAGAACCTTGTCAATAATCAGGTCACACAGCAGTTCCTTGTTCGTCAGTTCTATGCGGATAATCCGGATATGGTAGAGCATAAGAAATCTACCTCAGCGGTATATAAAACGCTTCAGTCAGAATTTCCTGAGGCTACAGTAACTGAACTCTTTACTAAGCTTCCTGGTGCCGTTCGAGCTCTTAAAGGTCTGAAGGCCCCGAAGAAGGCAGTAGTTAAAAAACCGGTTAAGAACAAACAGAAACCTGGCCAACGCTTTGTTAAAGGTGGTGGAAGCAGGTCAACAAAAGTAACACCAACAAAACCTGATGGAATCGCCAGTGAAGTTGCAGCGATGGGGAAGGTCTGATGAATCAAAATGCTATGCAAAGAACAGCTTGGGGAGTAAAGGAGATTACGGATGCTGGTGGGGTTGATATACAACTTGAACCCTGTCACAGAGTTGTGCTTATCAACGTACCTACAGGTGCCCATGATATCTATCTGCCCTCAGTGTTTGAAGCCTTTGGCTTAACATACACGGTGTATACAGTAGCAAATGCTGGTACTTATAACATCGTAATAAAAGCTAATACTGATGATAAAGAAACAGCAACCTTCATCCGAAACACCGTTATAGGCCCTGCAGTAGGTATAACACTTAATGCTATTGATGACTATGTTGTTCTTTATTGTGATGGTATAAGATGGAATGTTTTAGAGGAGGACGTATAATGCGCTTTGATGTAGATGAAAGGGGTCTTCCTCGTCAAGCTGCCTTTGTAGCTGCTGGTACAATAGACCCTATGGTACGGCAAGCAATACTTACCTATGGTACCTATACTGTAACTCTTCCTCCAGTAGCTAACTTTGCAGGGCAGTATCTTATTTTGCAAGCTACAGGAGGGACTGTAGCGGGAGGGGAAACAGTGACAATCAGAACGGATGTAACAGCTACAGAGTATATACATATAGCAGCTACAGCTGTATTAAGTATTGCCTTTTCTGATGCCACTTCAATAATGGACTATGCCATTCTTTACTGTGATGGTAATCGTTGGTATGAAGTGTATGGGAGTTACACATGATCTTTAAAGATGGATACTTTTATGATCCCGCACAAACTTTTGGTGTGGTAAGGATAACTAAAGGAATAACACTCTCGCCTAACATAGCAACCGTGGAGGTGTATGCAGAACAAAAAGGTTACACAGTGACATTACCTAAGGCCAGAGACACGGCTTTACAGGTTCTTAATGTCTACCTTATTGCTGGTGACGAATCGGTTATCTTAAAAGCTTCGAGTGCTGATGCAGGTATCTTTACTGATATTACATTAGCTTCTCCTGGAGAATTTGCCCTTTTGATGAGTGATGGTGCCCAGTGGCGAACCCTTATTTCAAGTTAAGGAGAAAGTTTTATGCAGTCTAAACAAAGAAGGAATGATTTCGATGAAATTGTTGGTCGAAATCAACGAGTATATGTAGCCAGTTCTGCTACAGTTTCAACAAAGGTTATGGAACCCGGAGAGTTTAATCTCTTCGTTACCACAACGATCAACAATGCCATTACGGTAACGTTGCCCTCAGTTGACGCAGCTGTTGGTGGTATCTACACCATCTGGTTTGTTCTTGACGGAACAACCGCTGATTGCACCATCGAAGATAAAGACGGAGACGCTGGTTACGCAGATGTCGTGCTTACAGCTACGGCGGATTACCTGTGTGTATACAGTGATGGCTCTCATTGGATTCCCTTGGCCGAAGTCTCAACCTAAGATATCCTAAAGTAAACTTTTTAAGAAAGGAATTTGTAACTCATGGCTGATACATATTTTGTAGGCATGAGGGGAACTGATGATTTTGTCACTAATGAACGTCCGGAGAATTGGAGAGAAGGTATTCTGACTCTGTTCCCTAATGGTGACATGCCCCTTACCGCTTTAACGGCTCTTATGGAGACCGAGAAAACCGATGATATCCATTATCACTGGTGGACTGAAAAACTTACCACGCAACGTTTCGCTGTTACAGGTGTCTATACAGATGCTGCTCTCTCCAGTGCCTATACAAGTAGTGGTGTAGCAGGAGACATTTTGTACATCAAGACCAGTGACACAACCGGTATCGACATGTTCAGAGCAGGACACGTAGTGATGCTTCGTGACACCGATGATTGGACAGTAGACTGTCGTGGCCTTGTCACAGGTGTTCAGAAGAATGGTGTGAGTTCTTACATCACTGTTCGGTTGATTGAGGATGATGATAACTCCACAACACACGATCTGAGTGATGCTGATAGCTGTCTCATCATCGGTAATGCTAATGCTCAGGGAGCAAACAGACCTGAATCCATTGTGCAGAATCCAACAGAGCAGGATGGTTATACCCAAATTTTTCGTGATGCCCTGGACTTGTCCAGAACAGCTCTGGAGACAAAACTCCGTACAGCACCTGCCTACGATAGAGCAAAGAAAAATGCTCTTTTGCAGCACGGCATTGGACAGGAGAAGGTTTATCTTTGGGGGCAAAAGGCCTTGATCACTGGTGATAACGGAAAACCTCAGAGCTTCACAGGTGGTATCATACCAAACATTATCGCTAATGCAAGTGCTAATGTCAGTGACTATTCTCTGGAGCCTGGTTACTCAGGACAGACCTGGCTTAACGGCGGTGAGGAATGGCTTGATGAAATGATGGAACTCATCTTCCGTTATGGTGATAGTGATGAACGCCTTGCCTTTGTAGGCTCTGGTGCCCTTCTTGGTATCCAGCGTTTGGTGAAGAACAATGCGCAGTATAACATCACTGCACGTGAAGCAGCCTATGGCATCAAGGTGGTTGAATGGATCACGCCCTTTGGTTCCATCATGTTGAAACGTCATCCGCTGTTCTCTTATGAGGCAACGAATCGTAACCAGATGCTCATCTTCGAACCGAAGAATCTGCGTTATCGTTTCATCACGGACACAACCTTTTATCCTGATGTTTCCTACCAGAAGGGTGGAGGCACGGGCAAAGATGGTAAAGAGGAAGAGTTCCTCACAGAGGCAGGTCTTGAGCATCATCATCCTGAGACTTGTGGTTTGCTGAACGGTGTAGGTATTGACAACGATCTCAGCTAAACATAATCAAGGAGTAGGTTAGGGTGACCTAGCTTACTCCTTGAAACAATTTGGAACAAGGAGGAGACAAGGTGTTTAAGAAGGAATGCTGTGTAAAATGCTTCTACGTAAGACCTGTAGGAAACAGCACAAAGCTCCAATGCAAAAGATTTCCCTTTCCTACTGCCTATCCGGTTGGTCCAGGTGAGTGGTGTGGTGAGTACAAACTTGACCCGAAAGCGGCTACTAAATGTAAGGCCCTTTTTGCTATCGAAAAGGCAAAAGACCTTAAGCTTAAGGAAAAGGAAAAGGCTAAAAAACTAGCTGCAAAACCTGCAGAAGAGAAAATAGGTAAAAAGGGTTTGACCAAAGAGATAGACATCTTTGCAATGGGAGATACCGATGACACTGCTGCAGATAAGAACGAAAGTAATTGATCAATCAGGTCGAAGGAACTATGTGGTTGCTGGTAGCTATGCTGATAACGGAGCAGACTATTTTATAGACGCTGCATCAAGAGCTCTTGATCGTGAGCAGGAAACAACTAAGTCTCCTCGATGGTATCAAGAAGATCTTGCCATAGACGGGTTACGTTTGAAGATGCAATACTGTCGTGTGGTAGCACAGGTCTGGTACAAAACAGCAGCAGGAGCAAATGTTCAGCTTACGAAGTTTATGTATGATGAAATGCTTACGGCCTATCCTACTCTTGAAGAGACTACTAGTGGGCCACCTTTATATTGGGCACCAGAACCTCTTACAGCTTCACCAGAGGTCGTTGACCCTGTAGAGAACCTTGATCGTCATGGGGTTATCTTGATGCCTCCTACTGATGCAGCTATCACTGTTAAGGTCTTTGGTAGGTTTTATTCTAAACCTCTTGCCCTTGATGCAGACATCAATTACTGGAGTGAAGTTCATCCGGACATACTGATACTTGCCACCATGAAGGTCATGGATTATAGTGCTCGGAATAGCGAAGGTGAAAGAGACTATGCTCAAGTGGTAGCAGGGCTTTTAAACCCTGTTGATCGTGACGTTGCTGAGTGGGATGCAGCAACTAAATGTGTAATGCGAGGTTAAAATGAACAGACGATATAGAGATCAAAAGGTAGAGAAAGAAAAGGACGAACGGCAAAAAGCTAAGCAAGAAAGGTCTCAAGCCGTTAACGCAAAGCCTCATGCCCTTATCTGTGATGTTTGTGGCAAGGAGGGAAAGGTTAGTCTTATACAAATAGGTCGAACCGTTAAACTTTGTGATGTACATTATGATGGAGCCATAGGCACACTTGAACAATATATAAAGGATGAAAAGGATGCAGGAGTTCAACCTAAGTCTGACTGATGCTCTCACTAAAGGCTTGAGGCCAAAGAGTTACAATAAGAGAAACAGTGACTTTCTCCAAGAGTGTAAGTATCTTAAGGTAACGGAACAGGGATTGATTGAAGATGATGGTGTAACGAATCCCTTTATTTCTGATCCCTATGCTTCTTGGCCTTTTCCTCAATTCATTAGAGGTCAAGGAGTAAACATGCTTGCAGGAGAAACTACCCTTGAGACTGTTGATGAAGATAGTTGGGGCACTGTTAACATCGAAACCTTTGACTACGCAAGTTGCAGTACACCAAAGGCTATAGTTGCTGGAGGTCCTTGGCACTATGCAGATTTTTATGAAACGTGGTTTTTGCTTAATGGTAGCTGTGTTGTGTTTAAGGATAAGTCTCGAAGTATGTTTGGTGAAGCTGATAAGGTTCTTGTTTGTGATGAGAGAACCATCAACACCGGATGCGACTTTAAAGGTAGGGTTATCTTTGCTGGCTTTGACCCTACAGACTTTTGGGATGTAGAATGGCAAGCTCTCATGGCTTATTGGGGTAGTAGGTTTGACTATGATCTAAGTTATGTTCTCACCATGGGAAGTAACTTTGTATGGTGGAGTGCAATCGGTGGAGGTAATGCTCTTGACCTATTTTATCCTGAGCGGGCTGTATATGGTGTGATGGAAGAAGATGCAGATACAGCTGTAAGTGCTCCTATGTATTTAGAGTACATGAAGCGAAATGACTCAGGCTTCATGCCGATGCCCTGGCAGGGAACTGTTCTATGCACTAAGCCTCTGGGCAAGGGCGTGATGGTATATGGTGATAATGGTATAGCCTTTATGTATCCAGCAAGTGGTGGAGGTGTAGCTACAATGGGGCTTGAGAAGCTTGCGGACTTCGGTATTGCCTCAAGGTCTGCTGTTGGTGGAAACTTTAACAGTCATCTGTTTGTGGATACAAGCGGAGCTCTGTGGAGAGTAGGCAAGGACGTTGTGCTACAAAAGCTTGACTATAATGAGTATGTAGCTCCTTTGCTTGATAGTGAGATTGTGGTGACGCATAATCCTCACGAAGAGGACTTTTATGTAAGTGGAACGATCAGTGACACAGAGACAGGATTTCTCCTAACCCCAAGTGGCTTGAGTGCAACTCCTTATGCTGTCACCAGTGGCTATTTTATGGAAGGAGCCTTTGTAGGTGTACGTAAGGTTGCTGATGACACAGAGGTATTGGTAACCGTGGATACTCAGGACATGGGGTATAGAGAAGATAAAACGATCACGACTGTTGAAATTGGTCTTGATACATCCAGTGACGTTGATCTTGGCTTTGTGGAAGTAGCTGCGGATTATCGTTATAGTAAGAGCGGTGAATGGGTGACTACTCCTTGGGTGGTAGTAAATGATAAGGGATGGGAACGCTTACAAATAACAGCTACGGAGATGAGACTTAAGATAAGGATTGGCGGATATAGTAATGTGAGAATTGATGAGCTTAACATTCGCTGGCAGATGTCTAACAAACAAACGATAAGAGGATTAAGTGCTGCTAAGATTGGATGACGAACAAGTTACAACCTATTGGGAGAACATCAGGCAAACACTTCTGGCTAATGATCTTCCAATGGCAGATGCAAATGCAAACTCTATGAAGGTTGTGTTACATGGTTTGTTGCAAGGTTCTATACAGGCTTGGATCCTTTATAACATCGTAGAGGGCAAGGAGGACATACTTGCTATGGCCCTTACCGCCTTTAGTGTGGAGCCGGTTACGCTTACGAAGAACCTTGTTATATATAACCTTTACGGATATAGTTTTGTGCCTCCAAGGATGTGGACAGAGGGTCTGCAAGGGTTTAAGAAATTTGCTAAAGCTAATGATTGTTACACCGTTATAGCTTATAGCAAGGTTCCCCGTATCATGCAGATTGCTCAAGAGCTTGGAGGAGATACATCCATGCACGTTATTAATTTGGAGATAGAATAATGGCAGGTAATGGCGGTGCTACAGGTTACGAAAGCACTAATGAAACGGTAGCTGATGTACATAGTATGTTGCTTACAGGGCATACAGAGGATGCTTCTCCTATTGAGTGGACAGGAACAGCTTTTACTCCAGCAGCAGGTGAAGGTGGTGCAGCAGGAACTCCTTTTTGGGTCAACACGGAGGACTTCGAAGACAACCCTTCAGCTCTACGGTTTCTTCTTCAGAAGGGACTAACAGACGTTGGAGGTAATCCCTTTGAGGGCATTAGTGCTTTTGAAGTAGATGAACTTATTGGAGAGGTCAAAGATCGTTATACTCTTTACAATGAGCTGATTGAGAACTATGATCCTGAAACCGAATGGACAAGCTATGTAACAGAGGCCCTTGGGCAAACTGATACTGTTGTTCCGGAGCTTGATGTAGATAGTTTGGTTTCCACAATCGTGAACATGGCTATCTCACGAGCAGCTAGTCTTGCAGCTGATGCGGTTAACCAAGCAGCGGAAGATAAGAGAACACAGCTCGACAGCACACAGGTAAAGCAGCTTGCCACAGCGGTCAGTGCCCTTCCTACTATAGGCACAGCAGCAGAAACACAGGCAAATCTTAACATCACTAATGTAGCTGCAACAGCCTTTGCCCTAGCTCAAACAGAAAGCGATGGGGATTATACAAAGGCAGAAGCAGATTCAGAAACAGCACTTACGTCTATTGGCGCTTCGGTTCCAACGATCACGGATCTGTTACAGACAGCAGCAGATGCAAAGGCTAAGGCACTGGCACCAATACAAACAGCCCTTGCTAATACAGATGGTGCTGCTAATATGTCTAACGTTACAGACGCAAGTGCCCTGGCTGTTACAGCCGCAGGTGATGTGCTTACTGACGCAAGAACAGACGCGAAGCTAAGTGCTAGTACGATCCTTGCGGCTCTTGATCCGAACACTGAAGCTTTGATTGCAAGGATGTATACGCTTGCAGTAGGTAACACAACAGGCATCCTTACAAATGCTATCAATGCTGCAGCTTCCGCAATCGATACAGCTATCGTGGATGATGTAGTTGCAGGGTTCAAGAGTGGGATCGAGAACGGACACTTTAGAAACATCAATCGTATGGCCGGAGGTATGGCTGATATAAACAGCGTGAACTCAAGTGCTTATATCTTTGCCTTCGCAGGGTTAGAGAGTGACTATCTTAAAGAGGAAGCTAAGTTTAGAAGTGACCTTTCAAGAGACCTTTATGTGCAAGCCTTGAATGGTTATCTTCAAACTTTTACTACGAACCAAGCTCAATATATTGCAGGATACTTTCAGCAGCTTGATAAGAGTCTTGATGTATATAGACTCGAGCTTCCGCTACAGACGCAGATGTTCTCAGTGCTTTTGCCTCAATACGTACAGACCTACCTGACTGGTTATGGTGAGTATCTTAAAACTTACCTTACGCTTTCAGCTGAGCATGGTGAGAAGAGCAACAGGTTGTCTACAACACAGGCAACCATGATCGCGCAGTTTCAAGATGCAAGGAAACAGATGGCCTTAAGTCTTGCTCAGATGCATATGGGAAGTATCACAGGGCTTACGGATCTTGAAGCTCAGACATACGCTCAGGGCATAGCTGAAGAGCTTAAGACTTTTGATTCCATCATGCGCTCGAGGCTTGCGGCAAGTTCAGGTCTTGTAAGTGAAGAGCTTAATAATACGGTAAGGACTCGTATCCAAGAGTCTGTTTCAAAGGCAGGTTTCACAACTGGAGCTATCGCACAACAGGATAAGCTTAAGACAAATCAACTGATGGAGAATAGAGCTTCTGCTTCATTGCTCTCAACGATGGCTACACAGTCTATTATTGCCAATAGTGAGGAAAATGATAGGAACATTGGGTATGATGTAAGCTCTGCAGGATGGGATATGTCACTGTTTCAACAGGTAGGAAACCTTATATCCGCATCAACGGGTTCTGTTATACCTACAGCTGGTCAGCCAAGCACGACACAGAGTGCCCTCGCA
>Ga0307928_10003347_pt1 | contig 12235 bp, 18 predicted proteins | sample AceLakmetagen232_FD_201815 | JGI IMG/M metagenome (GOLD analysis project Ga0307928, IMG submission 201815) | Saline water microbial communities from Ace Lake, Antarctica - #232 | ecosystem: Environmental > Aquatic > Non-marine Saline and Alkaline > Saline | place: Antarctica: Ace Lake... | reverse complement strand
GGTTTGCGCCTCTTAGGTTTGCGCCTCTTAGGTTTGCGCCTCTTAGGTTTGCGCCTCTTAGGTTTGCGTCTGTTAGGTTTGCGTCTCTTAAGTATGCGCCTCTTAGGTTTGCGTCTGTTAGGTTTGCGTCTCTTAAGTATGCGCCTCTATTTTTCTCTAAACAATCTCTAATACCTTCATAGTCACCACAGAGTATGATTTTACCATTAAGTCTATTTTTTATTTCTATTTTCATCTTATCCCCTCCCAGTTCTTTGCCCTGTTTTCCACGCCCAGACTACCAGATGAGGCAAGGCGCACAACCATATTATCCACCTACCTTTGTATAAATATTAGATGTCGTCGGCATTATCAGATACCCCCATGTAGTTATCTAAAGATTGTTTTGAGATTAAAAATTGACCGTCAGCGGTGCAGTATGCCTTCAGCTTACCATTTTTAATCAGCGTCTTTAAATACACACGAGAGTAATTTAATAAGCCTATTACATGATCAAGAGTGAAATACTTTTCGTCTTCCGGATTGTCAAGAGTCTCGAACGAGGGAAGACCCATTTTCTTGGGGAAATAAGCCATCACCTCGATGTTGTCAAGATAAATACGGCTGCCAATCTTTTTCATGGTAAACTTTTTGCGGTAAATCATTTGTCGCAAAGCTTCCATGGACCGATTTAAAACACTGCATGCTTCTTGGGTTGTTAACCACGTTTTGTCTTCGTATTGAATCATTTTGATGTCCTCTCTTTAATTTGCACCATGTGAAATGTGTATTACAATATAGCATAGGTTCATAGGTTGTCAAGTTATTTTATTTTCCATTCATTGTGCGGTAGTGCATGTTGACTCCCTGCCAAAAACAACGTTAGGGTCGTCAAATAACGCATCACAACTGTTAATCATAGTAAGCACGAATGCTAATATGATTACCGCAATAAAATCCTGCATTGATTCGGTCATAATTTATTTCTCCTTCCAGCGTGAATACGCTTTTTAGTGTTTAACTTGAATTTATCGACTTCGAGTGCTAAAAATCACCAATTCGCCTATGGTTATCCCCTTTCTTTTAGTTTTCCGCTTTTTTATATTTCCGCGGCTTCATTTTCAGCAACGGATTGATCTATGGTATATATATCCATCCAGTCTGGATAGTTTTGATCGCATACTATCTTTGCATGGTCAAGGCTTTGCGCTTCAATATTACGGGGCAGCCGCCCATGCCCATAAACTTTAAATTGTGGCATAGTGTTTTAGTACCTCCCTCCTTGTTTTACTTTGTCGGCATCTGTTTGGAGCTCTTTAACGTCCCTCATTTGACGAAGGACCGCGGCGCAATCGTTTTTAATCACCCGCAAATGCTTTTTAACCAGCCCTATGTCGTCGCCCATATCTAATCGTGTGAGCGTCCGCCCCTGTGACAACTGCCAGGCGTACCAGTATGCTTTGTTTTCACCCATAATTTAAGCCTCCTTTTATAGTGTTGCTTTGTTGATTGCATCTCTTGCCAACTCAACCATTAAATCAAGCGCAGATTTCCCCATTCCTTGATCATGTGCCTTGACTAACTCTTGCAAAGCCTCCAACAATTCGGGCGCTGTTGCGATTAGTTGGGCGTTTGGATGTTTGGCTTGTGCTATTGTTAGTTCCAATCCTTTATCCGAAAAAATTTCTACATAACCTCTAAATGGACCGCCATTAGCTATCTTCCAAATTCCTTTTGTATAACTCATTTCATCCCCTTTTTTATAGTGATGTTATTAAGATAATGCTTCTATAACCTTTTGCGCTTGCTCGACTGTTAAACTATAAAGCGCAATCCATACCTTATCCCCTGAAACGTCAGCCCTTGATATATTCTTATTGGCTAAATAAAGACTATCCCCTTTTTTTTCGTGGTCCGCTAGCGGTCCTCCCTTTAAGATCTCTTTATTTTTTAAAGTTTTGTTAAAATAATTATTTGATTTTTCTAACAATTTTGTTTGTTTTTTCATTAGCTCGATATATAAAGGAATAAAGCGCCTTTTAATATCTTTTACAGCCTTTTCAACATCCTTTTTAATTGAAACATGGATTGATAAATGATTTTCGTCATACTCATATGGCGTGATATATTTACCTTGATTATCTCTCTCAAAATATGGAGATACTGAGAATGTAGTTTTCCCCGTATTGTTAATACTTGCTCTAAATGCAATTTTTCCCTGTAGACTTTGGACGTTTATCCATATGTTATGTATAAATATATTTTCTTTATCTTCACCTATCACTTGCCAGCCTAGGGCCTCTATAATATCTTTTATCTTTGAAACACATTCAAAATACAAGTTTTTTTCATGTGTTTTTATAAAAGTGTTTAACGTTTCGTGGCTTGACTGCATCTCCTCGCCCCGCTTAAATATCTTATAGCTTCCATTAGCTAACGCATAATGCAAATTATCTTCATATCTATATAGCTTTAAAAATACACCGTTTAAACTATCCGCTTGCTCAATCTCCTCGCCATAATGTGTTAACGTGTATTTTATTGTCTTTTCCATGATTTTTACCCCTTTTTTATAGTGTTGTTGTTAGTTTTGCTCCCCATCTGCCCGGTATTCATACTCGTTTGACTCTGCAAATTCCTCGAACTCTGCATAATTCATACGATATTCAATAACAGAATAGCCGTATTTTTTTAATTTGTTACATATTTCGATATATTCGTCAATTATTTTATTTTCTATCTCCTCAATTAATTGGTTTATTCGTTTATATTCATGATTATAGTAAAACAAATTATCTTCTGTTTGTGTGCATATATCTGATTCAGACGAATAACAATAATGCCCCTCGTTGGCTTTTGAATACACCCTGCCGATAGTATTGCATACGGTATCGAAGACGCTTATTTTCATATTTGGATAGTTTTTTTCTAACCATTTATCAAGCTCAAATTCCCCTGTAAAACTTAATCCATCACCCTGACAATACCTTAACGAATATTGTAGTTCTGTTTCGCTCCAAAACTCTGAAATTTGATATAATTCCTCCTTTATATCATCCTCTAAAAATGGATAATCCTCTCGATCATACCAGTCTGCAATTATTTTATCTTTTATATTATTGTCTAATTCTGCAAATTTAAATGCCTCTGTATGTGTTGTTATTAATCTCATTTTTTTACCCCTTTTTTATAGTGATGTTATTAGTTTTACATTACGTTTAGCTCTGTTCGGCACTTGTATGGCATATTTACTATCTAATAATTCAACGGCTGCGGACCTCCAGTCTTCTCTAATTATTGCCTGTTTTAATCTGATGAATTTATTTAGTCTATTGAATCCTAAATTGTATGCCATGTCTATCAGGCATAGTTGTTGAGCGCCTGACAGTGCCTCAAACGTCGATTTCCCTATATAGGACACACAATCCGCTTTCGCGATTAATATACGCCTCTCCAGCTCGATATCTGCCTCCTCCCTGGTTATGTGGTCCAGGCCCATGCCCGTGAAACCGTAGCCGATGGTTTCAATGCCCCTAGTGCACAAATATACATCTGATCGATAGCCCTCCTCCATTTTGATTTTATCTGAAACTATCTCACCAACAACATGCACCAGGCAAGCGTCTCCGAATAATATTAATACTGCCACAACCGCGCTTAACATTATTATTTTTTTAATTGTATCTCCCATTTTATGCCCTCCATGTTTTTGGTTATTATTTAACACCCCATTTTAAGGCCTCCAAAACGTCCCTTACTTCAACCGTCCAATTCTCTTTTTTTGCATGATCAATCGTGTTAGTTAACCGCTTTAAAAATTCATCGTGTGTCATAACTATATCACGGCGCCGGTTTTGCATATATAGTATATTATTTCGGCTATCATAGCGGCATTGCTTCACCTGATCATTTTTTCTAACTGTTATTTGTTTAACTAATTTCATCCTATACCCTCCTTGTTATTTATTTTTTATATCCGTTAAAATCGATTTTAAATTCCCGTCAAGAGCACTAACCAACCAATTTTCGCTAAAGGATTTTAATTTTTTCCATCCTAAATATTTGCCACCTGGAATATAGAATTTAATTGTCTTCATCTTATACGCTCCTTGTTTTTGGTTGTTTATCGTCGAGACACTTTTTACGCTCGTTGTCCCGCGTGACTATACTATGAGTATACTATACATTATACTTTTGTCAAGTGTTTTATTTTAAAGGCTTGATATGATATTGACGTCATAAAATACACTTACGTCATCTATACATTATGATACACGTTGCTACAAAACGCTCAACCTAAGCACGAGATATTTTTGACTTTGTGTTTTTGTTGGTTTTTAGTGCTCAGGTTGATCGTTTTGTAGTAACGCGTAGCTGTTTGTAGTAGTAGGCGCAAGCCCTCCAGTAGCAACATGTTAAGGCGGATATGCTTCTACATACCCCTTATAATCCTCAACTTTTATATTTTATTGTATAGTATAGGGTGTGGGGTGTGGGGCCGTGTAGTTGTGGAAGTTTGCACTTTTTTGGGGGGGGGGTAGAAGCATATTTGACGTAAGTGATTCCTAATTTCGCCGTTGCTTTTGGCACATGTTGTCACACCTGCGATGTTATGTTACACCGCCATCGTATTGTTATGCCGTCCGGTCCTCGCGATGTTATGCCGTCCGGTCACCCAGGCCATCGTATTGTTATGCGGTCCGGTCACCCGGGCCATCGTATTGTTATGCAGCCCGGTCACCCAGGCCATCGTATTGTTATGCGGTCCCGTCACCGGGCTGCATAGGTATAGACCATTATATCACCCCCACCCCCCTGTTTGCGGAGGGTACGGGCGACCGTTAACCCCCATGGTTGTTTATATTAAATATTATAGTACCCCACGCTTACGCTCGTCCCAATCCTACACAACTACCACAGGTATCCAATCCTACACAACTACCACAGGTATCCAATCTTACACAACCACCACAACTACCACAACTATCCTACACAAGGCTTAAGCTCACATATCCCAAGGTAATAAAAATAACTTGACAAAAATAAAAAAATATACTAACCTAACACCATGTTAATTTTGTCATAATAAAAACGAAAGGAATAGTATTATGGGAACGAACGCTGCACCAAAAAGAGGATTCAAAGTTAGAGTAGTTGGAGAGTATTACGCCCGATCAAAACATGACGCGGGAAAGAAGGTTGTAAAGTCTTATGATTTTGAAGCAAACATTCCGACGCTGACATGCGCATTAAATACAGTAAAGAACAAATTGTTGACACCAGTGTTGAAAAATATTCATTCAGATTATGTGTCCTATCGTACGTACCACATTACTGAGATCACACCTCTTGACGAGAAGTCTAAGCTGCATATGAACAAAATTGAGATTCAGTACATGAGCCGGCAAGCTCTGGTTGACTATATTGGGGAGCATGCGCTTCCTGTGGATTCTCGCCTGTACCCTAGTTTGTTTAAACTCCGCGTCGCTGTTACTGAAGCGAAGACCGACCCGGATACATATTTGAAAAAGCTCGCGTTACGGAAGTCTGATCTGGAAATGGATCTTCAGATTGAGGACCTTAATCCAGGATTGCATGACCGACCTGAAACTCCGGCTAATGTTTCTATGGCTAACACCGTGCCAGATAAGACTAAAGCAATTAAGAAAAATATCACACCTGAGAAGATTGAGCAACAAGCTACGGACAGGGTTAAGGGTTTGCGTAAGGATATGATTAAGACTGGCGAGCATGGTGATACTTCGGAGGATGAGGCGCTGGATGTATGAGTTAGCTCCTATCATCGAGAACTATGCCACTAAGCTAAAGTGGATTAAGGGGAAGCCTGTCATTATAGGGAAGCCTATAATTGACGCGCCTATGGACACCCGACTGAAGGACCTACTAATGGAGGCGATGAATCTACCTTATGATGGTAGAGACCCTCAATATGTAGGACTGAGTAAGGGTGAGGCTATTATCATTGGTCTGATTGATCAGGCGTCTTTGGGTGATAAAGAGGCGCGTAAAGAAGTTCTGGACAGGGCACTAGGGAAGCCTGTACAGAATATTAAATCCTTAACAGTAAAAGGCAGCATCGAGGATTTCTTGGATGGGATTGATGCCCCAAGGCCAAGAGCTGAAGTTGAGACTGTTGATGTCACAGTCATTAATGAGGCGGACGACATATGAGTAATGTAGATCAACAGCGGGCACGGAAGATAAAGGAGATACGATCTAATCTCCCCTATTTTGCAGAGCTATGCCTTAAGATTAAATACAAAGGGAAGGACAGAAGCAAGGCAGGGAAGATTGAGCCTTTCGTATTTAACAAAGCTCAATGGTATATCCATGAAAAGATTGAGGAGCAGAAAAGACGTACTGGCAAGGTTCGGGCGTTAATATTAAAGGGTAGGCAACAAGGTGCGTCAACCTATACTTCTGCAAGATTTTTCCACAAAACTATTTTTGTCCCGGGTACGGGAACATTTATTTTATCTCATCAAGCCAAGACTACCGGACCACTTTTTGATATGGTCAAACGGTTCCTTAAGTATATGCCGGAAGTCATTGCGCCTGAAGTAGACACAGCCAATAAGAATCAAATTAAGTTTTCTGATCTGGAATCTGAGTACACCGTCGGGACGGCAGGTAACGAGGACTTAGGTCGGGGGCTGACTATTAAACAGCTCCATTGTTCTGAGGCTGCTTGGTACGGAAAGACAGACGATCTCGAAACAGGATTGTTCCAAGCGGTGTCTGATGCAGACGACACAGAGATCATCCACGAGAGCACAGCTAATGGCATGAACAATATGTTCTATCGAAAAGCGATTGACGCTATAAAAGGTCATGGTGAGTTCATTTTGATATTCACACCATGGTTTTGGCAAGACGAATACCGTACCACGACACCAGAAGAATTTATCATAACAGAAGAAGAAAAAGAATTAGCTAAGATATATGATTTAGATTTGGAGCAGGTAAACTGGCGACGTAATAAAATTGTTGACTTTGGCGACGAGTGGAAGTTTAAACAAGAATACCCGATGAATGCAATGGAAGCCTTTATCATTTCCGGGGATGCGTTTCTATCGGCTAAAATTCTTATGGAAGCTCGCAAGACACAGCTAACTAATATCAATCAGCCAAAGATTCTTGGGCTTGATTGTGCGCGTACGAATGATCGCTTAGTTTGGGTTTTGAGGCAGGGTCGAAAAATATTATGGTACAAAGCGATTGATGGGAAAGATATTCCAGAAGACCCAACAATCCCAATCTCCCACGAGACTGAACGGATTATTCAAAGAGAGGGCGTTGATAAGTGTTTCATTGATTTTGGACAAGGCTATGGAGTCATTGACTTTCTTCGTGCTTCGGGGTATAAAGATATAGTACAAGGGGTTTACTTTTCTAAGGGGGCTTTCCAGAAAGATCGCTTCCTGAACAAGCGGGTGGAGATGGCTTTTTCGCTAAGAGATTGGTTGGAAGATGGGCCTTGTGATATTCCCGACGAGGATGACTTCTTTTCCGATCTTCTTATAACTCCTATGTACTTAGAGAGTCCGACTAAGAAAATGTATTTAGCATCGAAACAGAAAATAAAACAATTATATGGAGTATCTCCGGACATCTTTGATGCGACGATAATGACTTTTGCTTATCCTGTCTCAGCAAGACTCCGGGGGTCGAAAATTCGCAGAACAAGTCAAACTGATACGAAAAGAAAAAGCGAGCTGACGACAATTAGGCGCGTGAATGGAACCCAGAAATCAATGGGGTCTACTAGCGTAAATGTCCGTTATTAATTTTTTAATTTAGGGGGTATAGTATGTCAACAAGTTTTTTCTCAAAACAAAAAAAGGAGAGAGTATTAGTAAAAGCTAATGAGGATAATAAAGCTAGAGCCGATGCAGCAGCGGCAGCAGCAGCATCAGCAGAAACAGTACAGCAGGCTGAAGCACGGATAGCCGCAGAGCAGCAAGCCGAGGGGACTGCGAAGACAAAGAAAGCCGGTGCTTTTTTAAAGAAACGACAGGCACAAGGATTCGGGTCAAACTCTAATGTAGCTAAACCCTTTTTATTAGCTCTATAAATGAAAGGGAATATATGACATATAAAAGTAAAGTATCGATAGTAAAAGGCCGGTATGATGAAGGGATTAAACGGAAACAGAATTGGCTAACAATGTATCAGCTTACGGGGGAATATGTAATGACCCGAAAGCAGAACTTTCTTTCCACATCAATGCCGGGTGAGTTTTTAACAGAGCAGCTTTTTTCTTCTGCGGCCCCAGAAGCAAACCGAACAATGGCTTCCGCTATTCTTGGTAATCTCTGGCCCAATGGTGGGCGATCATTCAGGATTCAAAGACCACGTAACATTCCAGATTCTACGCCAGTGAAAAAGTATTACGAAGAGGTGTCTACAATCCTTGCGGATAATATGGATCTTCCGGAAGCTGGATTGTCTGTGGCTCTTAGTGAGTATATGTTAGATCAAGGGGCTTTTGGTATCAGTGGTATTTTCACTGAAGCGACAGGAGACCTTTTTGCGCCGCTACGGTACCGCGCTATCAATGTTAAGAATATGGTCGTTGAGGAAAATAAAGATGGGTTGATCGATACTGTCTTTATTGATATTCAGTATAACGTTGATCAAGCAGTTAAAGAGTACGGCGTCGACAACGTGAGTAAAAAAGTTAGAGACATGTGGACGAAAGGGCAGTTCTATGAGAAGGTCCGCGTTCTTCAACTAATTGAACCGAGAAGGGATAACCGTTTCGGTTTTGGTAATAAGAGCATGCCTATATCCTCCATTCATATTGAGTGGGACACAAATAAAATCTTACGTGAGAGTGGCTTCAATCAAATGCCTATTGCTGTTGCGAGGTTCTCAAAAGCGTTAGGTGAGATATATGGAAGATCACCAGCTATGTTTGCGATGTCAGCCATATTGCGTCTCAACCTCGCGTGGGAGCTCGTTATGCGTGCAGGGGAGAAACAACTCGACCCTCCTCTATATTTACTCGACAACGGGGCAATAGGTGGCGGGGTAGTGGATTCTTCAGCCGGAGGGTTAAGTGTATTTAACACGACCAGTCAGAATGAAAAATCTCCTGTTGGCGCGCTATTTACCGTTGGAGATATGGGACCTATTGCTAATCTGATAGAGCAATTAACAGTCGATGTGTCAAAAGCCTTTTTCATTGACCGACTAATGGACCTGAATAACCAAACCCGTATGACGTTGGGTGAGGCTCAAATTCGTGATCGGTTTAGGGGTGAGGGGTTAAGCGGTACGTTCAAGCGACAAGAGACAGAATTATTTAGTCCAGTAATCAACTCTTCCTTTAATATCCTTCTTGAGACGGGATTATTAGGGGTGGTAAAAGGTTCTGATAAAGAACAAGAGCTGATTGAAGCAGGGTTGGTTCCTCTTTACATACCGGAAGACATAGTGAAAGCAATGAACAAAGGTCAAAAGGTATATGATATAAAATATGTTTCCCCAGCGAATCGCATTATGCGGATCGAAGAACTCCAAGGGCTCACACAAACTCTCGACATCACACTAGGGATGATGGCAGGAGGGCTATCTGAGGCAGGTGATAATTTAGATGTCGATGATATTGTGAGGCAGATTACAGAATTGACCAGCGGAACAGACCGAATATTGGTTTCTAAAAAAATAAAAGAAGATATACGTAAAGCGCGGGCTGAGAGTGCTAAGATGCAACAGCAAGTTGAGTTAGCACAAATAGGGGCAGATGTTGCTATGAAGGGTGCCCAAGCGCAGAGTATGAGACAAGGAGCTATAAGTGGTAGACCAAAGGGATAAACACGAAATACCAAACAAGATTCAAAAAGCAATTACTGAGGTAGCTCAAACGGCAGAGGGTCAAGAGCTATTTCAGTATCTTATGAGGCAGTGTCATTTCCATACAAGTTCAATCGTAGGGGATCCAAATACGCATGAGATTATGGTATATGGGACATTATTTAACGAAGCTAACCGGAGGATATATTTAGACCTTAGACGTTATATTCCGCATGCAATCAGAAGAAAAATAGAAAATTAAAACAAAACAGGAGAAGATAATGAGAAAATGGTTATGGTTTTTAAGAGACAATAAGGGTTTGATACGCATTTGCCGTTCGCCTGAAGGCGGAGAAGGTGGGGGTGGTGAAGGTGGAGAAAGTGGGGATGAGAGTGTAGGAGTGAAAATTGACATGCAGTATGGTAGTATAGGGGAGAAACACGTCCCTATTGATATCAATATGGCAGAAGCCCTTCCTCCGGAACACCGCGACAAGGAGTATTTCAAGGATATTACTTTTGAGAAGATGACGAATGAGTTCGTTAATCTTCAAACAAAGTTGGGCGAGCGTCCGACTGTCGGAGCCCCGGATGTAAATTCTTCACAGGAGCAGAGGGATGCGTTCTATAACTCCTTGCGTCCTAAGGGGATGGATGAATATACCTTTCCTGAAACTGATTTTGCTAAGGCAAATGCGGGAGATGAGAATTTTAAGAAGACATCCGAAGATTTTCAAACAAATATGAGATCAGTTTTTCACGAAGCTGGAATCAGTCAGCATCAAGCCGACAAGTTGACCGTGGGGTACGATAAACTTTTGGAGACCGCAGAAGCTAAAATTGTAGCAGATGATGAGAATTTTGACCAAAAGATTACAGATACTTTTGGGAAGGACGGACGCGAGGCGGCGCTTACTCAATCTAAAAATCTTATGAGAGATAATATTCCAGAAGATATGAAACCTCTTTTGAATAATTTGTCTAATGATGCCCTGTTATTGTTAACTACAACTCTTCAGTCTGTGCATAAGAAGTACATATCTGAGGACAAAATAGGTCCTGGAAGTCCGGGGGCGGTAGGGGATACAAAGGCTCTTCGAGCAGAAGCTATGACTATTTATCAATCTAAGGAGTATCGTGATTTCCGTAATCCGGGACATGATTCGGCTGTTGAGAAATATAAATCCCTCTACGGACAGATTGGGGCAATACAAAAAGCGGAGGCCACAACAAAAAGATAAAAAAGAGTTGACAGAAAATTAGTTATGTGATTATAATAGAATTAGTGGGGAGCGTTAAACACGTCCATTGGTAAAGCCTACCCATGGCGACACGTCCGGAAAAGGGGAGCGTATTGAGAGAAAGTTTATGATAAACCTTTTTTAATACTAATGGGAGTTTAATATGTCAGCTCAAATTGAAACAGCACAGATTATCCAGTTTTCAGATGAAGTCCATGTTGAAGCGCAGCAAATGAAAGCTCGTTTTGCCGGGATCTTTCCTGTTAAGCAAATGCGGGGAAAGGCTTATGCCTATGACGGTGTAGGTTCTATTGAAGCACAGGAACTTAACGGACGTTTTAATGCAGTAACGTTTAGCGATCTGAAGATTACTCGACGTAAGATCGGAAGGCGACGTTTCTCGCTTACCATCCCTATAGATGAGGATGATGTATCTAAAGTTCTTTTGAATCAGGAACGCGAATACCAAAAAGCATGTGCAATGTCCATGGCCCGCGTACATGATCGCATTGGTGTTGAAGCTGCGCTTGCTGATGTTTTAACTGGGGAAGATTTTGATACTACAGTAACGTTTGCCGCTGATGGTGGTTCTACAGTAACAGCGACAGGGGGCATTGTCTATGCAGATCTTTTGACCGTTACACAGAATTTTATCGACGAGGATGTTGGGAACGATATGCTTGAAGATTTTATTTTCTGTATTTCTGGTGATGAGAATACAGCGTTAATGCAGGAGACTGAATTAACGAGTGGAGATTTCACTCGTCAATTTGCTGTCGAAAAAGGAAGTTTAGTCGATGTTGTAGGTATGCGAATCATTAAGTTCGCGGCAAATGCGACTAATCCTATTCTTGATGTTACCTCAGGTGTTCGTTCTTGTTTGGCTTTGAGTTCTCGTGGACTCTGCTATGCTATGCCAAAGCAGTTCGAAATCAAGGTGCAAGAGAGAACGGACTTAGTTCAGACTAAGCAAGTTCAGGTGAACTGGACCTTGGGCGCAGTTCGTACCGAGGGTGTTCTTGTTCAGAGAGTAACTACAACCGACTAATTTAAGTATAAAATAATGGAGGACCCTTATGAGTTTTGACAAAGTTGACACTAATGTAGCTGCGGGAAACGCAACAGATGCGATTAAGTCGAGTGGAGTGAAAGAGGTTGTTCGAGTTATCACCTTTGAGACTGAAGCCACTGATGAT
>Ga0307928_10003345_pt1 | contig 12237 bp, 10 predicted proteins | sample AceLakmetagen232_FD_201815 | JGI IMG/M metagenome (GOLD analysis project Ga0307928, IMG submission 201815) | Saline water microbial communities from Ace Lake, Antarctica - #232 | ecosystem: Environmental > Aquatic > Non-marine Saline and Alkaline > Saline | place: Antarctica: Ace Lake... | reverse complement strand
ACATAAAAAAGCTGATGCTGTTAGAAACGGAATGCTTTATATTAATAAGTATTTTGGATTCGTTCGATTAATAGCTATCTTAGGAGCAATAGGGATTGGTATTTTCTTAGTTGTTGCTTTACCGTGGTCAACTTTTCCTAAATTATTAATGCTTCTTTTATGTCTTATTTTTGGAGGTATAGCAGTTTATGTTTTAAATATATTCAAAAAATTTATTGAAAGAATAGAAACTGAATTTAATCGCGAGTATACTTCTTATCCTGATGGTAAGAATATAAGGACTTATGTCATTGTAGTTTGTAGTGTATATTTAGTTTACATTGTATTAAGTATAATTACTTTTGCTAGTGTAGAATGGTTCTCAAATCTATTACCTCAGGTTGAATCTATGTTAACTACCGGAACATTAGTAAAAGTTTATACATATATTTCTTTCGTTATTACGGGAAGTGTTTTAGGATTCTTATTATATTATGTAGATTCTTATTGTAAGAACTTCTCGAAGTTTAATGAAGAACATTTTAAATTGATTAACAAGAAATAATATAATTTTTTAAAATAGTTGATAAGCTGAGATTTTTGATAATCTTAGCTTATTATTTTTTTATCACAAGAATTCTATATTTGAGTGATATAATTATAAAAGGTGACGATATGGAAAACCAAGCGTTAAAATGGTACAAGCTTGATAATAGCGCCAAAATCTATCCGATTTTAACATCAGATAGGTACACATACGTATTTAGAGTATCAGCTATTCTTAATGAAGAAGTTGATAGCGATAAACTGTATCAAGCAATAATTGAATCTAAAAAACGATTTCCATCTTTTTTTGTAAAACTTAAAAGAGGTTTTTTCTGGTATTATTTTGAAGAGAATATACATAACCCAGTTTTAGAAAAAGAAACAGCCTATGCGTGTGAGAAAATAGATGAACATTTAAATAGAAGATACTTATTTAGGTTTTTATATTATAATAGAAGAATTTCTTTAGAAATCAATCATGTAATAACTGATGGTGGTGGTGCATTAGTATTTCTAAATGCTGTAATTTATAGATATCTTGAATTAATGGGTAAGAAGTTGATTCCAGATAAAGATTGTGTATTGCTTGATTCGCCTATAGACCCACTAGAACTAGAAGATGCTTATGCAAAAAACTATAGTGGTGGAGAATTAAATCCTCCTAAGTTGCCTAAAGCGTATTTTTATAAGAGAAAATTGTTTAAACGCTACGGAAGCGGAATTATTAATTCATTTATTGATTCAGATGAATTGAAGGTTTTAGCAAGAAAAAGCAATGCTAGTATTACTCAATACATAGTTGCTTTATTAACATATTCAACTATTAAGACCGGTAACAAGAGATTACTCAAGAAGTTACCTGTAAATGTATGTGTACCTGTTAATTTAAGAAGTAAGTACAATTCGAAAGTGTTAAGTAATTTTTCTCTGTATTTTCATACAAGCTATAAAGCAAAACAAGAATTAGATTTTGAAGATATTCTAGAAAAAGTTAAGTCTGATTTTAATGAAGAGTACAGTGAAGAGAAGATCCAAAGTAAATTAGACACAATTTGTGTTATACAGAAAAAAATATTCTTTAAACTGATACCTTTATTTGTAAAATTTGTATTATTTAAAATTGGGTATAATGCTTTTGGTAGAAGACCTACATCTATAACTATCTCTAATTTTGGTGTTGTTAAAGCACCAAAAGCAATAGAGCCTTATATTGAATCATTTTCATTCTATATGGGGTCAGCTTTAAAAACAGCTGTAGCAGTTAATTCGTTTAAAGGAAAAACATCAATAGTTTTTTCAAGAGCGGTTGTTAATACCTCGTTAGAAGAAGTGTTCTTTAGTTTTTTAACAGCTAAAGGGATAAAGGTTAAAATAGTTTCAAATTATTGGGAACTTAAAGAAAAAAAATATAGAAAACTTAGAAAAGGATAATACATCCTTTTTTTTAGTTGTTTAAAAGGATTTTATATAATATAATTGTTATATAAATGAAGAGGTCGGAGAATGAAACACTTAATCGGGGATAAATCCTTCTACAAAAGGCTAATTGCTGTAGCGTTGCCAATAGTTGTACAACAACTTATAACTTCATCAGTTCAACTTGTAGACAATATTATGGTAGGGTCTCTTGGGGAGTTGGCCATTGACTCAGTTGCGGCAGTAAATCAACTGTATTTTATTGTTATTTTGGTTACCTTTGGCGTACTAGGTGGTGCTGGTGTTTATACAGCACAATACTTTGGTTCGAAAGATTTTGACAAGTTAAAACAAACATTTCGTTTTAAAATGATAGCTGCACTTATTATTGTTTTTTTATCTTTCATAATACTATCATTCTTTGGAAGTTTCTTCATATCGTTATTTACTGATAACCAAGAAATCATAAGTGGTGGAATGAGTTATCTCAAAATTGTTAGATTTAGTATGATACCTTGGGCATTCTCGGTTTCAATATCCTTTACATTTAGAGAAATTGGTATTACTAAACCGCTTTTAAGGATATCTTTGATAACTATTTTAACGAATACTCTTTTGAATTACTTATTAATCTTTGGAAATTTTGGATTTCCTCAATTAGGAATAGAAGGGGCAGCTATAGCTACCTTAATATCTAGAGCCTTAGAGGCTTCACTGTTTGTTATCCTAGCAATTAAAAAGGGAAGCGTGTTTAACACAAAAGTTAAAGATATGTTTAAAATTAACCCTGTTGTTTTAAAAGCTATAATAATAATGGCTCTTCCATTAATGCTAAACGAGATACTTTGGTCAACAGGACAAACTGTATTTATTGAGGCCTATTCTACAAGAGGTGAGAATGCCTATGCAGCGGCTAATATAACCGCAACTATAAGTCAACTGGTTTTTGTTATATTTGGCGGTATGTCCACAGGTATAGCTGTTATGGTGGGTAATACATTAGGAGAAAACAAATTAGAACAGGCTAGAGCTAATGCGAAAAAATTGATATTTGCTTCGGTAGTCACAGCGTTTTTTATGGGCGTAATCTTGTTTATATTAAGTTACTTTATTATAGATATATATAATGTATTAGACGAAACTAAAGCTTACGCAGCTTTCAATATTCGCATAAATGCGATAATAATTCCTATAGTTGCTTTTAATATAGCAATGTATTTTACTCTAAGAGCTGGTGGAGACACAAGGTCAACTCTCATTATGGATTCTGGATATATGTGGGTAATTCAAGTCCCAACAATATTTTTATTATCTAGGGTAACTGATTTACCAATTACAATGTTATTCTTAATAGTTCAATTATTAGAAATTCCAAAAATGGGATTTGCTTATGCAAGATATAAAAAGGGTAACTGGATTAGGAATCTATCCAATTCAGAAAAACTCACTTAGAGGGGGATTTATGAATAGAAAGAAAAAAATAGGATTGATAGTATTTGTGTTAATAGTTTTAATTTCAGCGGTTTTAGCGTACTTCATCATCCAAATTCAAGACAATCTAAATTATTTAGTTGATATACCTTTAGAAGATATTGATTTATCCACAGTTGAAAACGGTACCTATACCGGAGAATATGAAGTAACACCTATTTCAGTCATTCTTGAAGTGGATATAGTAGATCATGAAATAGTAAATATTGTTATATTAAAGCATGTTAACGGTAAAGGAGAAGCTGCAGAAGTTATATTAACTGATGTAATTACTAATCAATCCATTGAAGTTGATGCGATTGCTTCGGCTACCTACAGCTCTAAAGTTATATTATTAGCTATTAAGGATGCTTTATCATAAAATAATAGAATAAGTAATCACAGAGTCTAAATTAAACTCTGTGATTTTTATTTTCTAATATGATATAATATTTATGGTGATGTAAATGAATATTATGCATTTAAGATATGCGGTCGAAATTGAAAAAACTAAGTCAATAAATAAAGCAGCTGAAAATCTGTTTATGAGTCAACCTAATCTAAGTAGAGCGATAAAAGAACTTGAGAATTCCTTAGGAATTGCCATTTTTAATCGCACCTCAAAAGGAATGTCTTTAACCGAAAAGGGTGAAGAGTTTCTTATTTATGCAAAAAAAATATTAAGAGAGATTGATGAAGTTCAAAAGATTTATTCAAATGCCAATCAAAATAAACAAATGTTCTCTATTTCTGTTCCAAGATCTAGTTATATTTCTTATGCATTTAGTGAATTTGTAAAACATCTAGATTTAGAAAAAAAAGCAGAAATTTATTACAAAGAAACAAACTCACTTAAAGCTGTTAGAAATATTTTGCAATCTGACTACAAACTAGGAATAATAAGGTATCAAGATATCTATGATAATTACTTTAAATCAATGTTAGAAGATAAAGGCTTTAAAAGCGAATTGATATCTAAATTTAGTTATATAGTATTGATGTCTAAAGACAGCCCATTAGCCGGCAAAGAATGTCTAACTAAGGAAGATTTAGAGAAATATATTGAAGTTGCCAATGCGGATCCTTACGTACCTACTTTGCCTATGAATGAAATTAAGAAGGAAGAACTTCCTGACAATATTAATCGTAGAATTTATGTTTTCGAAAGAGCTAGTCAGTTTTGTCTTTTAGACAAAGTACACACTACCTATTTATGGGGTACACCTATACCTGATGGCTTGTTAGAAAAATACAATTTAGTATATAAGACATGTGTTTGTCAAAAGAAAGTATATAAAGATGTACTGATATCTAGAAAAAAATATAAATTTACAGACTTAGATTTAAAATTTATTACAGAAATTAAAAAAGCTGAACGAACTATATTACACAAAAAACGATAACATTATTTAATATAATACCTCTAAAGTTGACACTATTAAAGAAGCAATTAGTGTATTAAAGTAGTCTGGTGAAAACCAGACTATTTCTTTTCTATGAATTATTTGTGATTAATGAAGCTTTTTGTATTACTTTCGTTTAATCATGATATAATATTATAGAAAATAAAGGTGATAAAAAATGAAAAAAATATTTACTATGACTTTACTCACGCTATTATCCATAATATTGATTGGATGTAACAATCTAGAATACAGCGCGTATACTGAAATAACAAATTATGATATATTTGAATATTATTTTATTGGCAAAAATGAAGTTATAACTATAGACTATGAAATCTTAGAACAACTTTATGACTATGATACAATTGAATATTATATTGAGGATGATGAAGTTGTTAGAGTGAACTACCAAGGAAATGTTAAAGGTAAGGATGCCGGAAAAAGTTTAGTTAAAGCGACACTTTATGATGGTAAAACAGCGGTAGCTAATGTCGCTATTGGCTATTTTATAAATCCTGATTTAGAAAGTGCTATGATGATTCCAATAAACACATATAGTGAGTTCCAAAGTTTACTTACTAACAATACTTATGGTAGCCTATACTTAGCGAGTAATATTAAATTTCCTAAAAACTATGATTTTACTATGATTCCGGAGTTTAGAGGAATGTTAGTGAATCCATATGGTTATACAGTTTCGGGAATAGAAGGAACAAGTTCAATCTTTGGTACTCTAGAAAATGCATATATTGATGGATTAATTATAGAAGACTCAACATTTACAGGCGCTGAATCTGCCGCTTTAGCTTTAAATTCTGAATATTCTTATGTAACTGATACTCATGTTTTTAATTCAACGGTTACAGGAGAAGGAGTGAGTGGTGGATTAATATCTTCATCAATCAATTCCACTTATGAGTTTATATCTTTTGAAGGTCAAGTAACGTCAAATGACTATGCTGGTGGACTATTTGGTACTGTTAATAATGGTGAAGAAGGATATTCATACTACATAGACAATTTCTTAATGAATAGTTATGCATATGCTGATATAACAGTTACTGGTAATGACTTATTTGCTTCTGGATTAGTTGGATATGTTGAAAATAATGCTAAGTTTGAAAATTGTTATTATTCAGGTACTCTTACTGGTGATACTATTTATCAAATAAGCAATAACTTAGATGATTCATTGGTATATTATATTAACCTGTATACATCATTAAGTTTATCGGGATTATTATCAGAGGACTATGCAATATATCAACTATATCATGTAAGCAATGAAGCATTACTTACAGGTACAGTTCTACCTGGTTTGGAAGAATTTACATTTGAAGTTGGAGAAAACCCAAAAAACTAACTTATAATTCCCTATTATGGTTATATACCTTGACACATATCAAAATATAAAATATAATAATTATAACAAAATACATTGATAGGGATAATGAATAAATTCTTGTTTTAGAGAGTCAGTGGATGGTGTAAACTGATATAAGGCTTGTTCTATCTACCCAAGAGTGAGATTAACCATCTTCGTATGCCTGCGTTAAAGGTTTAAGTGCTAGTTTACTAGAACTAAGGTGGTACCACGATAATTCGTCCTTTACTTGATTGTAAAGGACTTTTCTTTTAAAAGGAGTGAAGAAAATGATTGATGAAAAATGGATTATGCAAGATCCCGAAGCTGTTAAAAAGGCATTAGCAAAAAGAGGGTATGAAGTTGATTTTACTGAATATTTGGAATTAAAAGAACTAAGAAATACGTTAATTCTAAAGATAGAAGACGTAAGAGCTAAAAGAAATAAATTATCAAAATCAATAGGGATATTCAAACGCGAGAAAAAAGATACTACGGAATTATTTAAGGAAATTGATTCTTTAAAGAATGCCGTTGAAAAAGATGAAGAAATATTAAAAAACACAGAAAATAGAATTCAAGAATTCTTATATCAAATTCCTAATGTACCAGATGATGATTTATTAGCTGGTGGTAAGGAATTCAATGAAGTAATCAGTGTAAACAAAGAAAAACCTGTTTTTGATTTTAAAATCAAAGACCATGTTGATCTTGCTACTAGTTTAGGACTAATAGACTATGAACGAGCAGCTAAGATTAGTGGTAAAGGAACCTGGATATATAGTAATGTAGGAGCCAGACTAGAGTGGGCGTTACTTAATTTCTTTATTGATCAACATTTAAAAGATGGTTACCAATTTATGTTATTACCACATATTCTTAATTATGAAAGTGGACTAACAGCTGGTCAGTTTCCAAAATTTAAAGATGAAGTTTTTTGGCTAGAAGGAGAAGAACCTAAAAAGTTTATTCTACCTACAGCTGAGACTGCTTTAGTAAATATTCATCGTAATGAAATTTTGAGAGATGATGAATTACCAAAGAAATATTTTGGCTATTCACCTTGTTACAGAAAGGAAGCAGGAAGCTACCGTTCTGAAGAAAGAGGTATGATTAGAGGATATCAATTCAACAAAGTTGAAATGGTACAATACACAAAACCTGAAGATAGTAATAAAGCATTTGATGAACTAATGGAAAAAGCAGAAAGCTTAATGAAACAATTAGGATTACATTACCAAGTTTCTAAGTTAGCTGCCGGAGACGTTGCTTTCGGAATGGCTAAAACTTTTGATATTGAAGTGTGGTTACCAAGTATTGGTATTTACAAGGAAGTATCTTCAGTATCTAACTCAAGAGCCTTTCAAGCAAGAAGAGGAAAAATTAGATACAGAAAACCCGATGGTACAGTTGATTTTTGTCATACATTGAATGGTTCGGGATTAGCTACATCTAGACTTTTACCAGCCATATTAGAACAAAACCAACAAGCAGATGGATCTGTATTAGTTCCTGAAGTGTTAGTTCCTTATTTAGGTGGTATTAAAGTCTTAAAATAATTAGGAGATTCTAATGGAAATAGATAGAAGTTTCGCTAAAATACATTTAGATAATTTGTTGTTTAATTACAATCAAGCAAAAGAAAGAGTTGGAAATAGCAAAGTTTTAGCAGTTGTTAAAGCTGATGCTTATGGACACGGTAGTATTAAGTGTGCTAGAAGATTAGAAGATAATGGCTGTGAGTATTTTGCAGTTGCAAGTCTTTTGGAAGCTATTGAGATAAGAGAAGCTGGTATTAATGGGAATATATTGATATTTGGTCGAACTAATATAGTTAATAATTGTTATTTATCAAAATATAATTTAATACAAACTGTTCATTCTTTAGATTATGCTAAAAAGCTAAGTGAGTGTAATAAAACAATTAGAATACATGTAAACATTGATACAGGAATGTCCAGGTTTGGTTTGTACTTGCATGAAGAATCAGATTTAGACCAAATTATTAATGATATAAATTCCATTCAACAATTACCTAATATTAAATATGAGGGCCTATATACCCATTTTGCTAGTAGTGATGAAGTGTGTAAAGATTTTTGTAATCAACAATTCGCTATGTTTAAATTATTGATTGATAGAATGAATAAAGAAAATATCTATACAGGTATGAAACATGTTGCTAATAGCGCCGTTGTTGTAAGTCACCCAGACAAGTATTTAGATATGGTACGATTTGGTATTGGTTTATATGGCTATCCTCATACAAGAGATAACATTAAACTAAAACCAGTTATGGAGGTATTTAGTTCTGTAACTTCGATAAGAACAATAAAGCCTGGAGATACTGTTAGCTATGGTAGATTATACAAAGCAAAAAAAGAAGAGCGAATAGCGACAATTGCAATAGGTTATGCAGATGGATATAATAGATTATTATCTAATAAAGATTACTTACTCTATAAAAATAAAAAACTACCTGTTGTAGGTAGAGTATGTATGGATGCTATTATGGTTAGTATTGGAGAGCTTAATATTCAAGAAGGTGATGTTGTCGAAGTTTTTGGAGAAAACAAACCACTAGAGTATATGTGTGAAATTGTAAAAACAATACCGTATGAGTTATTATGCAATGTATCCAAAAGAATACCGAGATTATATGATTAAAAATATTGGGGATAGAAATTCTATCCCCATTTTTATTTGAATTTAATTACGTAAATACTAGTTAAGACTTTCTTTAATCATATTAACAAAATATTTATGTATTGTTAGATCATTTGTAAGCTCTGGATGAAAAGCAGTAACTAATTGATTCTTTTCTTTTGCTGCGACTATTAAATCATTCACAACTGCCAACACTTTTACATCTTTACCAGCTTTTTCGATATATGGTGCTCGTATGAAAACAAAAGGTACATTCTGAATATTATCAAAACTACTTGTAGTTCTAAAACTTCCAAGTTGTCGACCAAATGCATTCTTTTTAGCAGTAATATCCATAGTTTGAATATATGAAGTAGAATGATTGTTTACCTTTTTGGCTAGAAGAAGTAATCCAGCGCAAGTTCCAAATACAGGTAAACCTTTTTCTATTTTTTCTTTCACTATATCAAACATAAAAAGATCCATTAATAATTTATACATAGTAGTTGATTCACCACCAGGCAAGATAAGACCATCCATGTGTCTGTCCAAGTCTTTCTTTTGTCTTATTTCAAAGGCATCAATGTTCAGCTCTTTTAGCATTTTGATGTGTTCTTCAAATGCGCCTTGTAATGCTAAAACGCCAATCACCATACTTAGATACCGCGTTCTCTCATAAGGATTTTAATTTCTTGTTCGTTAATCCCAACCATCGCTTCTCCTAAGTTTTCGCTTACTTCAGCTAAAACTTTTGAATCGTTATAGTTTGTTACAGCTTTAACAATTGCTTGTGCTCTGTGGGCTGGATTTCCAGATTTGAAGATACCAGATCCTACAAATACACCTTCAGCACCTAATTGCATCATCAATGCAGCATCTGCAGGAGTTGCTACACCACCAGCAGCAAAATTAACTACAGGAAGCTTTCCGTTTTTGTGTACGTATAGTAATAAATCAATAGGAACTTCTAATTCTTTAGCTCTATTGAATAATTCATCTTCTCTTAAAGACTTAACATTTCTTATTTCACCTTGGATTAAACGCATATGTTTAACCGCTTGAATTACATCTCCAGTACCTGGTTCTCCTTTAGTTCTTATCATAGAAGCACCTTCAGAAATTCTTCTTAGAGCTTCACCTAAGTTTCTTGCGCCACATACAAAAGGTACTTTGAAGTCGGTTTTGTTGATATGGTATATATCATCCGCAGGTGATAAAACTTCTGATTCATCGATATAATCGATTTCTAAAGCTTCTAAGATTTGGGCTTCAACAAAATGACCTATTCTTACTTTAGCCATAACTGGAATTGTAACTGCAGCTTGGATTTGTTTAATAAGTTGTGGATCACTCATTCTTGATACACCACCAGCAGCTCTAATATCAGCCGGAATTCTTTCTAAAGCCATTACTGCACATGCCCCAGCAGTTTCAGCTATTATAGCTTGTTCTGCGTTAGTAACGTCCATAATTACGCCACCTTTAAACATTTGTGCTAATTCTTTGTTCAATTCATAACGTTCATTGTTCATGATTTCCTCCTTCATACTTGACAATTCATTTATCATAATATATTATACAATAAACTGACACGTTTTAAATGTCCAGATTACTTAAAATTAATAAGGTCAGATAGGAGAAGAATATGTTAACAGTATTTTTTGATAGAGACAGTCAAACACCCTTATATGAACAACTATATGAGTATGTAAAAATAGCCATCGAAAAAGAGGAATTAGTTGCCAATGAGAAACTACCTTCTAAAAGAAAATTAGCTGCTCATCTTAAGGTAAGTGTGATTACTATCGAATCGGCGTACAATCAGCTAATGGCTGAAGGTTATATAAAATCTAAACCTAAATCAGGCTTTTTTGTTCTTCCTTACGTAAGATTAACCAATATACCAAAAAAGAAAAAAGCATTTTTAGTTCAGAGAGATGATTTACAAGATGAATACTTATATGATTTTAAAACGAACCAAGTTGATGAAGAAAGTTTTCCCTATGATAAGTGGGCTAAGATAGAAAGAGAAGTAACATTATACTCATACCAAAATAACATTAATAAAACAGATTTTCAAGGATTAAGATTATTGAGGGAAAACATTAGTGAAACATTATTTGAATACCGTGGAATTGAGACTAATCCTGATTCAATAGTTATTGGTTCTGGATCAGAACACCTTATATCGTTATTAGTTTTATTATTGGGAAGAGATAATGTTTATGGCGTTGAAGAACCAGGATATTTAAAAAACTATAGACTATATAATGATTATGGCGCTAAGGCTAAAACTGTTGAACTAGATGAATTTGGTTTAGATTTATCTAAAGCAAATGATTGCAATATAATCCACGTTACTCCAAGTCATCAATTTCCTCTTGGGATAGTTACACCAATCGGTAGAAGAATAGAATTGCTTAACTGGGCTTACAAGAAAGATAACCGTTATATTATTGAAGATGATTATGATTCTGAGTTTAGATTTTCGGGTAATCCAATTCCAGCTTTAAAGGGTTTGGATATACATGATAGAGTTATCTATATGAATTCGTTTTCGAAATCAATCGCTTCAACACTTCGAGTTAGTTTTATGGTCTTACCGGACCGTTTATCCAACCTGTATCAAAAACATTACTCATACTTTACTTGCTCGGTGCCAGTTATCACGCAATTAGTCTTAGCTGAGTTTATAAAACAAGGTGATTATGAAAGGCATCTAAATAGAATGAAAAATATATACAAAAACAAAAGAGATATTCTATTAGAATGTCTAAAAAATACTGTTTTTAGCGATAAATTAGAAATAGTAGGAGAAGAAGCAGGATTACATTTCTTAGTGAAAATAGACACTAAAGTACAAATTACAGACCTTGTTGAAGCTGCTAAAAAACAATCTGTTAGAGTATATGGGATTGATGAATATTGTTTAAACAAAACCTTAAAAAATGATAAAAAAACTATAATTTTTGGTTATTCTCACCTTAAAGAAATTGATTTTATTGAGGCCATTAAACGTTTAGTCATTGCTTGGTCAAATATTGTATAAATTTTTTTTGTAAAACGTTAAAAAATTGCTTTTTAATGTAAGCGCTTTATGTTACAATAAATATTGGAAAGCGTGAAGAGATGAGAATAGAAAAACATCCAATTTTATCTTTTGAAAAAAAGGAAGCAATTCATTTCACATTCAACAATAGAAATTTAGTTGGATATGAGGGCGATACTATAGCAGCTGCTTTGCATGCTAATGGAATTATGCATTACTCAAATAGTATCGTAAATCATCGTCCTAGAGGTTTTTATTGTGCAATTGGTAATTGTGGTTCTTGTTCTATGACAGTTAACGGAATATTAAATGTTAAAACATGTATGACTCAATTGCTTGAAGGAATGATAGTTGAATCTGAT
>Ga0307928_10003344_pt1 | contig 12238 bp, 8 predicted proteins | sample AceLakmetagen232_FD_201815 | JGI IMG/M metagenome (GOLD analysis project Ga0307928, IMG submission 201815) | Saline water microbial communities from Ace Lake, Antarctica - #232 | ecosystem: Environmental > Aquatic > Non-marine Saline and Alkaline > Saline | place: Antarctica: Ace Lake... | reverse complement strand
GGAGAAGAAAGAGAAATGTGGAAATAAGATCCATCAACGGCGTCGGAGAGATACTTGTATTCATTTTCTGGATCAATAACCATGACATCGACGCCTTCCATCAGTTGGCGTAGAATTTCCAGTTTAGCGAAATAACTTTTGCCTCCTCCACTTTTTCCAAAAATAACCTCGTTGGCGTTTTCTAAAGAGAAACGGTCGAAAAGAATAAGCGAATTATTGTGTCTATTAATGCCGAAGAGAATTCCTTTATTGGAACTCAAATCAAAAGAGATAAAAGGAAACATGCTCGAAAGAGGAGAAGTGTTCATGAGCGTGTGAACCTGTAATTGGTCGAGTCCATAAGGCGAACAGCTAGTAAATCCTTCTACTTGCTGAAAAGAGGCTGGCTTAAGGTAAATTAGGCGTGACTCAAGAATGGCTCGAACATCTGTTTCTACGTCCCTTAACTCATCACTTGAGGCGCCGTAAAGATTGAGATAAATTCCAACCCGGAACATTCTTTCTTGAGCATTTTTTAGGCTGGATCGAAGTGATTCGACGTCTTGATAGGCTGTTTCTAATCCGGGATCACGAACAAAGCCTTTGCCTTCTCGATCAATCATTTCAGCTTGAACTTCAGCAGATTTTTTCCTTAATTTCTTTAAAATAGAAGTGGTTTCAACTGGATGAAGAAAGAAGGTAAGATCAAGAGGCGAAGTTAGATTAATAATAGGTGATAACCAACCAACAGATAAATAACGAGGATAAGAAAAAACAAAAAAAGTTTTTAATTGTTGTTTTTCAATCTCTACGTAATCTTTTTGTATTTTAACAGAAGAAGGAGCAATAAGATCACGACTAGTTACTGCTTTGCTAACGGGAATCGTATTTCCTCCCAGGGAGGAAAATAGGTTTTTAAATAAAGCTGATTTCATTTAATGTCTTCTGTTAATTCTGGCATAATCGAAGGATAATATCCTACTTCGGCTGAATGTGGATGATACCAAGCCCAAAGCAACTCAATTAATTCGGGGGTTGTCAGTGGCGATGAATTTAATCCACATCGCCTTAAGCCAATAGAAATAAACTCCATTCTTTGTCTCAATTGAGTCCTCGCTCTTTCAAAAGCTGATTCAGGAATAAATTCCTCCTGTTTTTTAGAGGCTAGTAGTCGCTTAAATGAACTTGATCCCTCTACCTCAACTAGAGTATAAGGGACAACCACTAGAAACCTTTTACTCATGATGGTCCCTCTATTAATAATTTTAGCAACAAAACGTCTATAGTCAGCGGTTTGGATGCGTAATAATTCGTTGGTTTGATTTTCTTCCAAGGTTTTCACTTTTTCTAGATAGCCAGTTAAATTCACTCGACGAGATTGAACGGAAATCTGAGTATCGAAATCAAGAGAATTGATAAAATTTTGAAATTGGAAAATAATAGCCTCTTGTTCGTCGCTTGATTTAAGTGCAAAGTTCGAAGAAGAGAGCATGAGAATTCCTCGCAAAGCTTTATTTTTTAAAATAATGACGCCATCTTTAATCTCCTGGAAAGGAAGAAATTCTTGTGTTGTTGCTTTATCGCCCATGTTTTTTTGAATCTAATTTATTTTTGAGGCGAGACAATTGGCTCAACGGAGCGACGGCCAAAATATCTCTTTGGTTTTTTTCTTGAATTTTGAGAGGTTCTTTTTTAGAAATTACGGGAATTGGCAGGGTCATTTTTTTTCTTTTCCATAGGTAAATTTTGGGCCCAAAAATATATTTAAAAATGTTTTCTATGAAAACAGACAAAGGGCGACTATTCGGACGGAGAAAAGCTAAGCTTGTAGTAACAATAGCGACAATGGCGATCGCTACCCAAAAAGCCGAACTAGGAAGAAAAAAATAAAGGACAAAAAGCAATAAAGCTCCTCCTCCCAGGAAGAGTAATTGCTTAAATCGTAAAGGACCAACAATCTTTGGTTCTCTCTCAATAAATTTTGGGACTAGATATTGCATTAACTTAGGGATTCTCGGTATTTATCAACAGTAGAAGAAGTTTCTTCTAATGAAGGTGGCGCAAGAATAAAAGCATTAATTTCTTTTTTAAAATCTTCAGCTAAAACAGGCTCTATATTTAATTCTTCTTGGAGGACGAGAGACAAGTCAGAAAGAGAGAAAAGATTTAATAGTAAATTTCCAACTATTTCTGGCAATTTTTGTTCCTGGGTAGAGTTTAGTTTGTAGCGAGAAGAGAGATCGCGAATAATCTTAGCCGTTTTTTCAGAGAAAATAGCTTTTTGCTGATTCAAAGGTATGTTTTTATAAAGCTGCCAAAATTCATCTTCGCTTATTTCTCGCATAACAATTTCTTTTAATTACCTCATTTTACTATTTTTTAGCGGAGACTACAAGAAGCCAGGAAGGATAAGGAGGCCAGGCTCTTGACAAATTCTCTAACTGTATTATTATTATTTAGGTATGTTCTCTAAAACTAAAACAAAGAAAAGGAGGAAACATGAAATCCAAGAGGCTAAAATCTCCAGGATGGTTAATTTTGTGGTTAGTCCCAACAGTTCTTTCGTGTTGGTTTTGGCTTTGGTGGGTCGGGGTTATTTATGCCCTGGTGATGATTTTTCCGGTTATTTTTTGGGGTCTTGCCGAAGATAACATTTGCTTCACCTTCGTTAGCGAAGGAACAGCAAAGGTTGTCACCCGCAGTGGAGCATTTCGTAAGGTTTTACTCCAATGGGAAGGTCGCAAACTAGACGGAAACGGTTATGTTAAGTTGATTGAGAAGCCGAAGGAAGGTGATCTGTTACCGAAGAGAAAATCTTCTCGTCAGAAGTTTGGGCGGTTGTTTGGAGGTCTTCGCTTTTACGGCTTATGGCCGTTGGCTGACATGCTCGTTTATCAGATGCAATGGTGGGGAGTAGATGGCAAAGGAGAAGTAGATTTTCACGAGAAGGAACTACTAGATTTTGTCCTAGTTCGCCCCGATTTGTATTGGGGAGAAGTGACAGAAGCGGAAGACAAGAATTTACTTCCTCTGAGAGTGGAATTTGTCCTCACCCTTCGGGTTGTATGTCCTCGCAAAGCACTTCTTGATATTCAAAACTATCTTGAAGCTGTGATAGAAAGACTGAAGCCGGCAATCAGGAATTGGGTTACGAACTCTTCTTACGAGGATCTAGTAGTGGCTCGCGAAGATGCTGCAGCAGTTATCTATAATGAAATTTCTAATCTTCGCCAGAGGTTTATTGATGATTATGGTGTTGAGTTAGTTTCTTTTGACATCAAAAACATTGATCCTCCAAAAGATTACGGCGAGCAAACAATGGCTGCTTATATGGCCGAGCAAGAGGCAAAAAAGATAGAAAGGATTGCCGAGGCGAGGGCTAAAGAAATCACTCTTATTAACGATGCCATTGAGAGTTATGGAGATCTTGGTCTAACCATTAGAGCTCTTGTAGCTCTAGAGAAATCTCCTTTAGCTGCCAGCATGATAGTCCAAAAAGTTCCAGGGCTAGAGGCGGCTCTTAAATCCCTTGGAGGATCTAAGGGAGAAGCTTCCAAGGAGGAACTAAAGGGTCTTCTCGAAGAAGTAAAGATTGCTCTCCAAGAAATACAGGAGAGCAAAAAGGAGGGATAGAGAACAAAGAAGGGAGGAACAGATACATTGTTCCTCCCGGATTTTTTATTTATAGGGGATATTTAAGTTTATAATCTATTTCTTCCCCTTGTTCCGGATCTTATTTTCTTCCTTTGCCGATTCAACTGCTTCTTTAGTTTTGCTTGCCCGCGAACTTTTTCTCTTTTTTGTTTTGCAAGAGAAGGGCCAGATTGAATAAAACCACCTTTTTCGCGAGCTAGATTTTGTCTTCTCTCAGATAGGGTTTGCCCATTTACAACCACATTTGATCTAGTTAAAGATCCGTCAAGAGATTTTCGAATATCTTCAACTGTTATTGTTTCGCGAAGACCAATTCCTGATTTGGCAGCGGCTGTACTTTGTCGGTAAAAAGCCAAAGATGGATTTCTCGGCCGACCGGTATTTTTCTGGATCTCAGTGTAAAACTTGGCTGTTTTAGCTGGAGCTGCGTTAATGGTATTACTAAATTTGGAACCCATTGTTTCGGCTGCTTTGCCCCATTGATCTCCACTCCAGAATTCATGGATAGCACTCTGGACACTAGAAGAAGCAATAGAAGAGCTTAATCTTTTAATTGCATCTTTATCTTTAGCTCTATCAACGATTCGATCAGTATAACTATTGTAACCTTTTCCTGCCCGGTCTTCTGTTTGTTGTTTTTTAGTATAAGCTCCTGTTTCCTGAGCTATTTGCCCAAAAACCTCTCCTAATTTTCCTGAATAGAGTTCTTCTAGCGCCTTAGCTGTTTCTTTGGCGGCTTTATTTCCTTTGGCTTGCACGGCAGATCGATATAATTTTTCTACGCTGACGTCATCAAGGGAAGCATTATTCTTAAATTGTTGGAAGTTTCCATCTTTAATTTCAGAGGCAACAATAGCCAATTTACTCATTGGACTTATTGCGGAATTAAATCGAGAAACATTTTCATCGGTTGTTTTCCCTTTAGCTTTTTCCATGGCTACTTGAAGCGTCTTTCCGCGAGAAGTTGTTACCATGCGACCAACAGCTCTCCCGGTTAATCGTTGAGCATAACCACCAAAGCTTTTTCCTTCTTTCATAGACATTTTCTCAATTTCTTCTTCTCCCCTTGCGGCTCCAGAACTAGTGAAGCCCCGTAATCCTCCCATAATAGCGTGACCAGTGCCAGCCCCGAACTTTGCTTCACCGGCTTTCCTTTGTTGTCTTCCTTCTACAGCTCCTTGTTTAATTCCGACAATTGCTCCAGTGGTTCGTCGTATTGCTCCTACTCCTCCAGTTTTAAAGCCCTTCTTTACTGTATTCTTACTAAGAGTTCCTACCTTCTTGTTGATTGCCTTTGCTCGACTTATAACAAGATCACTTCCGGTAGCGCTTACTTGTAGAGTAAAAAGAAAACCAGCGATCAGAAAAAGCATAGGAACGCTATATTGAGCAATGGTTGTCATAAGATTTGACCCCACGACGGTGTTTTGAGCCATGTTTGTTGTGGGTCGACTTACGGTTGTCTTAATTAACATGTCGCTCAGGTTAATAACAAGAGCGGCAGGAATTCCGATAATGCTCCAATTAATGAATTCCTTCCACCATCTTTGAAAATGTTTTTGACCAAAAGGAAAAACCCAAAGGAGGAAAGCAAGAGGCGAAATAATAATAAGCAACCAAAGAACGATATAACGCATCGCAAAAAGAAAAGTGAAAATCAAATAAATAAACATTGCGACAAAATTAAAAACGGTAAGCAATAATCCTTTTGCTAAAACAACTGCCGGATCAGCAGTAAGTCCTCCCTGCACCAAATCTCCAAGTTGACCTCCTAGTCTTGTCCCTATCCCGGAGAGGAGAGTATGACTTTCTGGCAAAAGAACTTTAGTAATAACGTTTGCTCCATCAATAATAATTCCACAAAGAGCAGGGGTGAAATTTATTAAAAGAGCGACAACAATAATTCGGAAAAGAGCCTGTTTTGTTTTGAAATTAGCTAGACTTAAAGCGGTCGCTAAACCGATATAAACCAAGCCAAGAATAATAAAGGACATCGAAAAATTCCTCATCATCGTCCATCCTTCGTGGACAATAAAGTTATCCGGTCCGGTAAAACTTACTTGAATAAAAGAATCGCTGACAACCCATTGAAAGAGTTGTTCGGATAATTGCAAAAGAGGAGCAGTTATGGCAGTTAAGATGGAAAAAATAACCATCACTATTCCATTGGATAAAGCTATGGCGAGGCCTGATAATACGCCGAATATGTCCCAGGACCAAGCTCCGGCCGAAAGGGGAAGAATTAAAAGAAATAAAGAGAAGACGGAAACAAGACCAGTGAATAGTTTTCTTTTTTTGAAAAAACTTAGTAAAGAAAAATTCATTAAATTCTTTTTAATTGTCTTTATTATACTTTATTTTGTCTTTCTTGGAAAATACCCGAAAGAGTTTCTCCCATTCTTCTTGAGAAAGAGTTCCTGCTCGTCGCTGAGGGTCAATTTGACAATCCGTTAAATCCTTTATAATTTCTTCTTTTTTCTTTGGCCAAGCTGCTAATAAATTATTAATCAAGGTCTTTCGAGAAGAGGCAAATCCGATATTAACAAGGCCAATAAAATCATCTGGAACTTTTCTTTGTTCGCCAAAAATTATTTTTACAATAACCGAATCAATGCGTGGTTTTGGCCAAAAAGAAGCTGCGGGCAAAGCTCCAACTAGATGAAATTGAGCAGTTTGTTGGCTTAGAATTGATAGTCGATTGGCTCGCGGGGGTTGGGCGGTTAATTTTTCGCCAAATTCTTTTTGAAGAACGAGGACAGCAGAAAGTGGCCGAGGGTCTAAAAATAATATTCGTTTTATTAAATAGGGACTAAGAGAGTAAGGAGGATTTCCAATGATTTTATAAGTGGCCCAGTCTCTTTTTTCTGCCAATAGATTAAAAACGTCGTCAAAAATAACCAAAATAGATGGATAAGCGAGAGAGGCCTCTTTTAAGACGGGAATCAGGCGACAGTCTTTTTCAACAGCGCTTACTTGTTTTACGTGAGGGGCAATTACACGAGTGATTGTTCCTAATCCAGCTCCTATTTCAAAAACTCTATCTGTGAGTTTTAGTTCTGCGATTTGCCGGATTTTTTCTACAGCATTTTGGTCAATTAAAAAATGTTGCCCTAGTTTTTTCTTAGGGGTAATACCATATTCTTTAATGGTTTTTTTTGTCCAAGCTTCTAGATCTTGATTTGTTTTATAGGAGAATTGACTTGACATAAGGGAGTAAATACACTATTCTTGAAGATAACATGTCGATACCAAAGAGGGCCAACGAAATTTTTCTTGGCCTAAGCATTGTATTGTTGACAATTATTTTTCTGCCATTATCTAGGGCAGATTTTGAACCGGTAAGCTATCGCCTTAAAACAGATTCGCAATATATATCCGCTTCTTCCCAGGCGGAAGATTTTTCTTTTTCTTGGATGGAAATTATTCAAGGAACGGCCCTAAAAAGAGGAACATCGCCAGGGAAAATAGGCGAAAGTTCACAAGCAAGCTTAAATGAACCGGAATACAGTCATCGTGACCAGCTTTCATTTTATCATGTTCAGACTGGTGACACCATCGGCAATCTTGCAGAAAATTTTAATATTTCCAAAGATACCATTCTTTGGGCCAATGATCTTCAAGAAAAAGACCTTTTAAAAGAAGGGAAGGAATTAATTATTCTCCCTGTCTCTGGAGTTATTCATTTAGTGCATAGCGGTGATACCCTTAGTCAAATTGCGAAAGATTATAAGGTTGATGTTGAAGGAATTACAGCTTTTAATCAAATAAACGAAGAGAATGCGATTTTGAGCGGAGATTTTCTAATCATTCCGCACGGGAAGAAACAATCAATCCCAACAAGAAAACTTGTTTCTATCGGGAACACCTCTTTTATTTTGCCGACCGAGGGCCAAATCTCTCAGAGGTTACATTGGTATAACGCCATCGACGTTGCCAATAAGTGTGGAACATCTGTTTATGCAGTTGCATCAGGAACAGTTCAGAAAGTTGGCTATACTTGGAATGGTGGTAACTATGTCCGCATCCTTCATGCCAACGAGATAAAAACTTATTATGGGCATCTCCAAAAAATCTTTGTTCGAGTTGGTCAAACGGTTGTTCAGGGACAGCCCGTTGGTTTAATGGGAACGACTGGGAAGCACTCAACTGGTTGCCATCTTCACTTTGATGTTATCGGAGCGGTTAATCCATTGGCAAAATATTCAATGGGAACAGTCTTAAGTTATTGATTAATTAAGAACAATTTAGAAATCAAACAAAAAAGTGGCCAAGTAGCCACTCTTTTTTTATAAATAATATAAATCGACCTAAATTAAATATCCCCTTAAAATAAGGTATATTACGACACCAAGGGCAATAATAATTAGAACAATAAGAATGCGAAGAGTAATTTTTTGTACTCGACTAGTGCGTTGAGTTTTTGAGCGATAAATTATTTCTGGTTGTTTTCCAAAAGATTCTTTCGGAGAGAGATCGGATCCATCAGAATCTTTTTTCCACCCCTTTACTCGAGATAAAAAACGTTGCCTTTCTTTTTCTTCAGAGGCGCTATTTTGGACTAATTGTTGTATTAATTTCCCGCGGGATGATTTTGGAAGAGGATTTTCTTTCTTTTGATCTTTCTTTGGTTCGCCTTGAACTCCTTTTTCTTCCTGGGGCGTATTCATGTTAGCCTTAATTTTTGCCTCAAGGGCTTTTCTGATATCTGTCTTTTCTCTAATTTCCTCGGGCTGTTCAGGTTCTCCTTCTTGCCCCTTCACCCTAGACAAAAAGCGCTGTCTGGCCTTTTCTTCGGGGGTGCCTCCTTGACGTAGTCTTTGCATTAATTTTTCTTGGGTCGGCGAAGAAGAGGCTTCTTGTTTGACTGTTTCTGTGTTTGCCTCGATTTTTGTCTCGAGAATTTCCTCGGGTTCAATTTCTTTTTGAGTTAGAGAGTCTTTATTAGGTTCTTCTTTTTCAATAGGCAGAGTTTTTTCGGGAACATCTTCAAGCCCAATGCTTTCTTGGGCTAGAGGGTCTTTGTTGAGTTCCTCTTTTTCGAGAGGAGTTTTCTTTTTAGGCATACTTCTTATTTTTTCCAGGAGGCGTTTCCCGGGTAAGCCTTTTATTGATAGTTTGGAAGAATTAGTTTTCTTTTCTGAATCACTAGAGGAAGGAATCTCTTCTTTTTCAACAGGAGAAGATTCCTCGTTTAATTCTTCTTTCAATATTTCGTTTCCGTCTTCGATGCCAAACTTTAATAATATTTCAACATCTCTTTTCCTCTTTAAAAGCTGTTCTCCTTCTTCTTTTAATTCCTGATATTCTGGTTTAGCTTTAGTAATTTTTTCTTCAATTCCTCCTATTTCTTCTTCTGTTCTCCATCTTTTTTGCTCGATGCTTTGTCTTTCTTCCTCTATCTTCCAGCTGCGTTGAGTTAATTCGCGTGTTTGTTCAGTAGATTTAGTTTTTTGGATTTCTTCTTCGATGTCTCTGTTTTCAATTTCAACATCGCGTTCCTGAGAAAGAATTTCGCGCAGAAGTTTTTGAAGATGGTCTTTTTGTTGATCTAGTTGTTGAAGCGTCTCGTGGGGAAGCTTCTTTAATTTTTCTAACTGCAATGCTTTTTTATCGAGAGCGATTTTTTCTTGCCGTAAGTTAACAACTTGCTTGGCGTCAATTAGTTCCTTTTTCTCTTCTTCTAATAATGCCTTCTTTTCTGACAAAGAAAGAAATCTTCCCTTTGCTTCCTCTAGTTTCGCGGTTGCTTCTTTCGTTTCATCGTTTTTTTGCCATCCTAGTTTTTCTACTTCTTTCTCTTTGTCAGCGAGAGCCCAACGTTTCTTTTCAGCTTCTCTACGCTTTCCTGCTACTTGGGCACTAGTTTCTTCCTTCTCAACCTCTTCTTTTAATAGAGAGATATTCTGAAGACGAGAGGCTATTCTTTTTTGTTCTTCTTGGAGCTGAACAACCTTCTTTTTCTGTTCTTGGATCAATAGCTCAATAGGTCTTTCTTCTTCTGGAATTGTTTTTAATTTATCCTGCACAATTCCGATTTTTGTTCCTAGAGAGAAATTCTTTTTATCTAAAACTTCTTCTTGTTTTTGTTGATTCTCGCGAACCAACTCCTGAGTTTTTTCTTTTGCTAAAATTATTTTCTTAGCCCAAAGCTCCCTTTCGGCTTTTTTCTTTTTTGTATATTGAGCTTCTTCTAGAAAAACTAATTTCTCTGCTTTTTCCTCTGCTTGAGCAAATTTTTCTTGCCAAAGCTTTCTTTTGGCTTCTTCTTCTGTTCTTTCTTTTCTCTCTCGTTCCTTGCTTGCTTTTTCTTCTTGTCTTATCCTCGCTTCTTCCTGTTTTCTTCTTATTTCTTCTTCCTGTTTTATCCTTGCTTCTTCCTCGTTTCGTTTCTTTTCTATTTCCTCTTGTTTTATCCTTGCTTCTTCCTTCTGTTTTATCTTTATTCCTTCTTCCTGTTTTCTCTTAGCTTCTTCCTCGTTTCTTTTCTTTTCTATTTCCTCTTGTTTTATCCTTGCTTCTTCAGCCAGTTTTTCCGCTTGCTCTAATTCTTGTTTTCTGATTGGCTCACGCTCTAATTTTACCCGTATTCTCTCCTGGCGAGCTTTTTCCAAAATGTCTTCTTTTACGGTTTTTTTGGAAACCAACGGAACAAGTTTTTCAGAAAGAATCTCTTCTCCCTTCTGGAGACGCTTTATGTCTCCTTGCATTGTTCGAATGGTGACATTATGCAACTTTTCTTTAGGCATAACGATACTCTAAAATTATTTTTTAGGATTAAATCCAGCCGCTTTAGCAGAAAGGTCAAATCGACCTTGTTCATCAATCTCGATTAGCTTAACCGGGATAACATCTCCTAGGCTTACGACGTCTTCCACCTTATTAAGGCGGCTAGAAACAAATTTCGAAATATGGACTAACCCATCCTGCCCAGGAAGAAATTCAACAAAAGCTCCAAATTCCAGAATCTTTCTAACTTTTCCTTGGTAGATTTTCCCAATTTCTGGCTCTTCTGTCATTTTTGCTATTTCATTGGTGGCTGCTTCTGCTTGTTTTCGATCAAGAGCGCTTACATAAACTTTTCCGCTGTTTTCAATCTTGATAGTTACTTGATGTTTTTCACTTAACTCATTAATCATTCGTCCACCGGGGCCGATAACTAAACCAATCTTATCGGGTGAAATTTGCATAGCAATGATTTTGGGAGCCCAAGGAGAAAGTTCTTTGCGTGGAAGAGGGAGGCAATCAGTCATTGTTTTAAGAATTTTCAAGCGAGCCTCTTTTGCTTTAATTAAAGCCTCTTCGATAATCTCGTAATTAACTCCTTTTATTTTAACATCTACCTGGATAGCAGTCACTCCATTTTCTGTTCCTGCAACTTTAAAATCCATATCTCCGTAATGATCTTCTGGCCCTTGAATATCAGTCAGAATTTTATATTTTTCCCCATCGGTTATCAGGCCAAGAGCAATTCCCGCAACCGATGTCTTCATCGGAACCCCAGCATCCATTAAGGCTAAGCTAGAAGCGCAGGTCGAAGCCATAGAGCTTGACCCATTAGAAGAAAAGGTTTCGGAAACGATTCTAATAGTATAAGGAAAATCATCAAAAGAAGGAAGAAGGGGGCTTAAGGCCTTTTCGGCTAAATGCCCGTGACCAATTTCCCGACGCTTTGGACTGCCAACGCGACCAGTTTCGCCAGTTGCGAAAGGAGGAAAATTATAATGATGCATGAATCTTTTTTCTTTGACAATTTCCATCCCCTCGATTTTTTGCTGATCTTCTGGTGGCCCCAAGGTGACCGTTGAAAAGATTTTTGTTAATCCTCGAGAGAAAATAGCCGATCCATGTCCACGAGGACTGAGATTTGTTTGGGCACTAAGAGGCCTGATGTCGTCTAACTTTCTTCCGTCAGCCCGGATTCCTTCTTCGATGATTCGCTGACGAATCAAAGAGGATTTTTCCTCTTCGAGCATTTCTAATCCAATCTTAATTTGTTCGGGATGTTTTTCTTCAAGCCAGTCAATAACTTTTTCTTTCAATTCCTTGTCTTTCTCTTTAGCTGCTAATCCCTGGAAACCAAACAAGTAATCTTTCAGATTCTGTTGTGCCAAAAAAGGAGATAATTCCTTCTTCATTTCTTCTGTTTCTGGAGATGAAGGAGGGAGAGACATTTCTATCTTTGGCTTAGCTAGTTTTTGAATGATCTCTTTCTGGAAAGCAATTATTTTTTGGAAAACAGCCTGAGCTTGTTTTAACCCGTCGATGATTTTTTCTTCCGGCATCTCTTCGGCTTGTCCTTCGATCATATTAATCAAAAACCCTGATTCGTGCTCAAGAGCAGTAAGCATTAATTCTGGAGCAGAATTATTTTCTTCGCTTTGCGGAGGATTAATGACCCATTTTTCTTCGAGATATTTTAGCTTGGCTATCCCTAGAGGGCCGTTCCAGGGAATGTCGGATAACGATAAGGCCAAAGATGCTCCCAATAGAGCAGGGATGGTCGGATCGTTTTCTTTGTCGTAAGAAAGAACGGTAATTATAATTTGGACTTCTTTCTTGAATCCTTCTGGGAAACGAGGGCGGATAGCTCGATCAATTAAACGAG
>Ga0307928_10003343_pt1 | contig 12239 bp, 24 predicted proteins | sample AceLakmetagen232_FD_201815 | JGI IMG/M metagenome (GOLD analysis project Ga0307928, IMG submission 201815) | Saline water microbial communities from Ace Lake, Antarctica - #232 | ecosystem: Environmental > Aquatic > Non-marine Saline and Alkaline > Saline | place: Antarctica: Ace Lake... | reverse complement strand
CATATGTAGAAGATGAGGGATTCGAACCCCCGAGAATAGGGTGTAGACCTATCATGTTACCGTTACATCAATCTTCCTTGTGGCGGAAGTAGTAGGATTCGAACCCACGGGAAGCGTCAACCTCCTTCCGATTTCAAATCGGACGCCTTAAACCGGACTCAGCCATACTTCCTATTATTCATTTAGCTTCTTTTAACATCTGTCTGAGCCATGGTTTCACATGGACCCCTCTCATATCTAAAATCTCTATATACCTTATGAGGAAAGGTTTGTAATTGCTATAAGCATCGATTTCTTCATACAAACATCCAAAGGCTGGTCTCTCTTCCGTATATTCTATTTCCGCATCAATCTCCTTTCGCATTTCTTGACAGTCATTACAGGTTTTGAAAGTTGCCCATCTACCATCCCATAGTCCTGTGAAAACGTGATACACTTCTCTATAGAGAATTGTTCCTCCGCATTCACAACATTTATGGGGTTTCCTTGAAAGTCTCGTTTCGCTTCTACTTACATCAGGCCAGTTATCCATTGTTCGTATATTATATTTCGGTTTTAATCAATTGATTTTCTGTAGAGGGAGAGGTATTCGAAACCTCTCCTGAAGATTCAAAATCTTCCGTGCTAGCCATTACACTACCCCTCAATTAAAGTTGGACTAGACAGGATCGAACTGTCGTAGGAGGAATCACAGTCCTCGGCTTTACCACTAAGCTATAGTCCACATTTCATAAAGTATATATATTTATTTTCGGTCCCTCTGCCCCACACTCACAAGTCAATCTATAACAATATTCCAACCATGAAGAACTATCATCATACAGTTTCATAACGGTCATTAGTCCTCCTTTACAAAATGGACATTTACGTTCCATCTTTTTAAACTTTCTTTTACGATACTCGTCTTCAAGCTTTTGTAGGGAACCCCCTACCCCACCCCGTCTAAGATGTTTAATAGCATTTTTTATACGGAGAGTCGTCATTTCGATAATTGGAATGAATGTCCCATCCTTACATTTCCACATTGTTGCGTAATCATACATAATAAATGCGGAACGTAGGAGAATTGAACTCCTGTAGCCCGCTCGACAGGCGGGTGTAATGACCATTATACTAACGTTCCTTTGTGGAAGTGACAGAACTCGAATCTGCAACTTTTTGCTTGCAAAGCAAATGCTCTACCAATTGAGCTACACCCCCTTATTATTCCCTATCTATTAAAATTAGTTCCATTGTTACTTTTCGTTTCGAATGAAACTTCCAAATATTATAGTATTGAGATGCGTCTCTGTTAGACGCTATTTCCGATATACGACAAGGTTTTGATTTTCCTAAAATTTCTCCCGTCTTAGTATCACTATATACCCACTGTGCCAATTTATTTTTCATAATCTTTATTTATGTGAGGATGGAGGGACTCGAACCCCCACTCCTTACGGAACCAGATCCTAAATCTGGCGTGGCTACCAATTACACCACATCCCCAATTTCATCTAATATTTTTTGATCTACAATTAACAAAGTACACTCAAAACAATCGCCCTCCAGAATATCATATACGAACTTTGATCTTCTACAAAGGCGTCTAAATGCTAGTAACTTCACCAGAGATTGCAACCCCTCAAAAATTGTGTCACAACGCCAAACACTCACATCAAAGTGATCATTTTTCCACGCTGGATATTTACCATCATGACGACTACTCACTAATGTTCTATCAAAGTAAACACAATAGGGAATCTTAACTGTCCATTTTATCCCCAAGACCCCATCAGTAGATCGGTATTGATGTTCTTTAACATCCAGATCTAAATTGTGTCTCTCTAGAAAATCCGATAAGTTCTCTCTTTTTAATCTTTCAAGGTTGATGATCATAATTTTCCACGATCTCTTTTTTACAACTCTTCAATTGTTCGATTAACTCAGTTACTTGATCTATTGTGCATACTCTAAATTCATAGCTAAAATCATCTGCGTTTATGAGCGTGAAGTAGATTCCCTTTTCTACGACATCGCCATCTCGGTCATATCTATCGATTGTAAACATTGTCTTCATACTAACGTCCAGTTATTGTCCTTATCTCGAATAAAATAATCTTTCATTGCTTGGCAGCGAAATGTCTGGAAGGGCTCAAATAATACTGCTATCTGCGTTATGGTGCCATCATGGTTGCCGTAAAATACCACAGCAATATTCCCGTCGATCATTTCAAATGTATACTCCATTAACCCCTCTAAGCTTCGAATTTGTGGTATAAACCTTTTTAAGAAGTTGGGATAATTCTTAAAAAGAATCTCAAATTCTTCTAATCTTGATGCAACATATTCATACTTGTCTTTGTCTAAAGGAGTCACTAATTGTGAAGTGTAATCCAAAATACATTTCCATTTTTCTACTAATGTTTCTTCTTTCATAATGTTGTGTTCTCAACTGGTTAGATCTCCTGATAACAATACCATTGAAGTCCTATCATTGTATCTATTGTATCTTCTCTTGCTCATAAAGCACCTCTACACACCTCCACATGTTAATATCCCACCATTTGTTATAGTATTTTTCAACACGTTCTATCTTTAGTATTTGAGCGTCATCGCTTAGATATTCCGCAGGTGTTATCGCTTTCTGACTGGTCCGTCCCAGACTCATCTCTATGAAATCACCATCTATTTCAAATACATCAGATTTGAAACTATACGTTCCACAACCCCCACTAATATTTTGTGTTCTTTCAACATGTTTAATGTTTGAATGGTCCCCTTTACATATTTCTAAAATTTCTTCTCTTGTCTTCATAATGTTATGTTGAAGGAGCCGTGAGAGGGGATCGAACCCCCAACCCTCTGATTACAAATCAGACGCTCTACCAATTATAGCTATCACGGCAAATGGTACGGGTAGTCAGAATCGAACTGACATCTCAAGTTTGGAAGACTCAAGTATTAACCATTATACGATACCCGCATTGAAAATTTATTATACACCATCATTGCGCGTTGTCAAGCGATTCTCCGAAAAATTCGGGACCTTTAACATCTACATCCAATCGACCAGAATATCTCATCCATAGCATCAGATCAATATCTACAACTGTCATATGTGGATAGTCTACCTGTGAACGATATAAGAACGTTTTCTCAAGTTTCAAATACTCTTTTTGGTTTGTGGGGGTTTGGGATGGGGCGTCATCATATCCAATCTCCTTGAGATATTTGAGAATATGACAATCTAAAACAGCGCACTTGCAATCTGGTCTGGTATGCAATACAAAGAATCTCGCAGTCTTTGGGCCAATCCCAAAGACACCCATCAGATCATCCAGAGATGCGGTTCTTAGATCGAGTTCCAGAGATTGTAAGATCAATTTAGTCAAGCGACTATACTGACCAATCTTCGCAACAAGGAGAGCATTATGAATCCCAGTTTCTCCAAGTTCTTCTAGATATTCAAATGGGGTCTTACCCTTTCCTTTATAGAGAAGTCTTGCAAGACATTTACTAGCATAGTCACTATTCTTTCCAGCGCAAAATGCACCAAATAACCAGAAGGCTTGAAGTTGCGAATCTGTGCGGGAAAAGTCTGTGATGTTTTTCGGATCAATCGTGTTCATATGATTTATTCGGCTTATCTAAATCGGCCTGTAATCGTTTAATCTTGTCTGTGTCTAATTCATCTTGAGCACATTTTATAAATTCGGGAGATCGTGGACTATTTATAAAGTCCTCCATCATTTTTTTAGATCTTGCTCGGGGTCTATTGTCCATTTACATTTAAGTTTCATAATTTTACATACTCTAGTTCTGTTGTGAATTCAGCATCAAAATCTTCATTTTGGATTATTCTTTTAGCTTTATCATAATTATTTCCCTTTGCAGCTAATTCAAAAAACAATAATGCTTGTCTTATATTCCCCAATTCTTTATATTTTATATAGAAAAGATTAGAGGGGGGAAATTTACTTTTTCTTTTGTTTCTACCTCTAAAGGTGTTCGTTTGTGCGTGACAATTTGGACAGAGAGCTTCTAAATTTTCTCGGGAATCATTTTTACTATTCCCATCTATGTGGTCGATTTCTAAGGGAATTTTAGACCACATCCATTCCGACAATTTACATTTATTGCAATGATAATCTTGATCGAAAATAATTTTAATCCGTTTATAATCCCACGACATATCTTCAAATTTTTTATTTTGTACTTTTTCTTTGAGGGATTTTTTCTTATAAATTCTAGTGTTTGGATACTTTTTACCCAACGCCCCCCAAGTTCCCTCTAGGGCATACTTTTCTTTTAATATTTGAGAATGGGTTTCATAAAATCCAGTTTCGACTCTGGCTAAGTTTGAACATGTAGTCGAACAAAATCTAGTTTTCTTATTTGCCCATTTGGAGGTTATTTCCTTTTCACAATATTCACATTTTTTGTCCATATAATTATTTAGTCATCGAACCGCCAATGTAAACAGTTAAATTAAAATATATTATATTTTTGGTGAAGGCGACAGAACTTGAATCTGTAACTTATTCCTTAAAAGGGAAGTATTCTACCAATTGAATTACGCCTCCATTGTGCTATAATTATATTTCAGTTTTAATTAATTGAATGTCTGGTATGCTAGATTTGAACTAGCGGTCTCCTGAATCCAAATCAGGCGCGATACCAAGCTTCGCCAATACCAGTTATGTTTTTCATATGCTCCCAAAATAGGACTTGAACCTATAACCTAGTGATTAACTGTGATAAAATTGGTGTCTATATCCCCATCGTGTAGATATTCAAATGCGTCCAACAATTCTTTTTTGTCTTCTTCCCTCTCTACGATTATTTTAAATTTGACCCATGGAAAATCTGGTTCGTTTATCATATCTTTTGGGTAGTCGCTGTATTGTTTCATATTTTTATAAGGTTCATAATTTATGGTCTACCGCTAGGAACTCGAATCCTACTGATCTAACTCCCAAAGTTAGCGCCTCACCTGTCAGCCTGCGGAAGATTTTGTTTTACATTAACACACTTTGTTATTAAATAAAATCATGAGTAAAAGTTCAGAAGCAGTTAAAAGATGGAGAAAAAATACTAAAGGGAAGATAATTCAAGGTATGGGCAATGAGTGTCAAATATGTGGATATGCTGAGTGTCCTGACGCTTTAGAACTACACCACTTAGACTCTAATTTGAAAGAACTTAGCTTTGGGGCGGTGACAGCAAATCCTCAAGCATGGGAAAGTAAAATAGTTCCAGAATTAAAAAAATGTATATTATTATGTGCCAATTGCCACAGAGAATATCATGCAGGATATGCTGAAATTCCATGTAGTTTTCAAAGATTTGACGAATCTAAAATATCTATTCAATTTCAATCAGAAATGTATGATCTTTGCCCGGTTTGTGGGGAAAAGAAAGCAAAAATTAATAAATATTGTTCTACTCGATGTAGTAGTAAGATCACTTGTAATGCGGGAAAAACATATGATATTGATGATGATATTTTAATAGAGATGGTGAATAATAAAATGGCCCGAAAAGATATTGCGAAGTATTTTGGGTGTGGTGGCGACGTTATAAGAAGAAGGAAAGATATATTAGGATTAACTAAGAAGAGGAGAAAGAAGGCACACACGCTTGGGGTCGAACCAAGTTCAACGGAGTAACAATCCGCCCGCCCAGCCGGTGGTGCGTTCATGTGTGTTATTTTATATGCCAACCATTAAAGGACTAGTGACCTCACCACTAATCTCCGTCTTCGTCGGATCACGGAATGCCCACTGTTGAATTACTTCTCAGGGAGATCACCGAGCATAGGTTTCATCGGAGTATGTAGATATTCTCGACATATAAAAATTTTTCTTGTTTTTCTTTCATAAAGTGCGGTGAACGGGATTTAAACCCGTGTATCTGAATGTTTATAATTTCGTATGAACTCTTCCTTCTTTGGAAGTTTAGCAATTTTCCAAAGATATGATTGTATCGCATAGACGGCCTGACACAAATCACATTGTGTCCCGTCTTCCAATTCACCATAACAACCATTACAGGAATTATTACCACACTTCACACATTTCAAATATGCTTTTTCACATGTGTTACAATAACCCCAACTTAAGTCAGATTGGATGTAGTTATCAACAAATCTTTCATCTACGTTCAGTATTTCATCAAGGAAATCTCTGGTGTCTTTATCCATACGGTGCGGGGAACGGGAATCGAACCCGTGTATCAGAGATTTAGAGTCCCTTGCTTCACCATTTTTAGCTATCCCCGCATTTCGGTGGCCCCGTGCCACCGTAGGTCGTCCTCACCTTTCAACCTCCAACTTTTTACATTATATCAGAACTGAGCCAATTGTCAATCTCGTCGTCGAAATTAATTTTCTGAAAGGAAAACTTAGTTGCCAGACGCTTGATCTCTTTTACAATTTTGTCCCACTTTCGAATCTCCCAATATGAGAGACTCTTAGTGGGTTTCTCAATTCTTCTATAAGGAACGCCTCTCATAAATCCATATGATAGTTGTATTGCTCTCGCAGCATCCCTAACATTATGGGTTCTATGGTCTCGAAGATTCCAAAATTCTGGATCGCTTAATACGATCTTTCTTTTGGACTTTATCTTAGACTCTTCAAATCTGATAAATCTAGCTTCTTGTGCCAGTTCCTTTATTCTCACTCGCATTCCAGAAAGGAATACATTATCTTTTGCTGATGTTCCGGCATCAGCTACCTACGTGTTTTTCATACAGATTTTTTATATCTCATGGCAGATTTTTTAGGAGTCGAACTATCCAAATTTACCGATATATAATTATCACGTATTTTGGTTACGTCCCAGCCCCAGTTTTTTAAAATTTCCATTGTAATACCAGCATGTATTGAATTATGGGTGTTCTCCACAAGAAATGTGTAATTCAATACATCTACTCCCAAATCTTTAGCAAACATGAATTCCTCGTCATATTTGTGACATCGGCTCGCAACTATCCATAAGTAAAATCGATCATCGGGAGTGTGTAGTGTATAGATATCGTCTCTATAAGTATTTGATACTATGTCTATTTGTTTCTCCTTTGTATCTTTCATACAGAGTATTTTGTCTTTTTACTATCGGCATTCGAGAAGATGATCGTATTTGACGTTTTGGCCTTATTAAAGATTTTCGATTTATGTTTAATATACTTCTTTCCCGTGCCCGGATTCAAGTATGCCACAGTTAGATGTGGTTTATATTCAGGATAATTGTTGGTGAAATCTAATGTCTGTGTGCATTCTTTGTTCCATTTCCTAAGATCCTTAGACTTGACCGTGCATTTTAGAACATCGTAATCATCGGTTTCAAACAATGACAACCCAGTTAGTTCATATTCCATCGGCTCAAATTCTATTTCCTCTTTAACCGCATCTGGATTTTGTTCGTGGATACCATATAGAATCGTGATGTGGAACTCTTTCTCTAAACCAGATCCGTCCTCATCATATAAGTCCTCTTTGTCAATCTCGGATTGAATCGCTTTGATATCTTTCCCAAGATCCTTACAGTCTAACATCAGACACGAATAAGATCTCTTCTTCGAGTTCTCCAAGAGCATTTGAAAGTATTCCAAAAATGGTTTCATATTCTTTATTTAATGGTGCGAGCCAAGAGATTCGAACTCTTTGAGCCCGAAGGCAGTAGGGTTACAGCCTACCCCACTACACCGTCAGTGGAGGACTCGCATTCTTTTTCAATAAATTGTATTAATTCTTTTCTCGAAAACCATAAGTATTGTTCCGAGATCCCAAACAAGGCACATAATTTAACGCCCTCAATTTTGGAATGGATGTCTGGGTCTTTGTTCCGTAGAGCGTTGAAATCATTTATGAGAAACTTGGCATATTTGGAACAATTGACGGTGATTGGCATCTTCGCGGAGATGTCTTCAAAGAAGATGCCAATCTTAAACTCCTTTTCATCTCTGAAGGACGCGATGATTGTCATATCATCATAGATTGATTTAATCTTATCTTTCATCTCCTGATCCTGCGATCACATCACGTTCTTTTCGACTATTGAGTTTATCAATATTCATTTGGCAGATTTCCTCTAGCGTATATCCAAGATCATTTGCCAATGCCGCGCAATACCAAAGACAATCTCCGGTTTCTTTTGCAAGTTCTTTTTTCTTTTCGTCTGTATAGACGCCCTCATTATCGCGCATTACTTTTTTTACTTTACCCGCGACTTCTCCTGCTTCTGATGCAAGCCCTAAAGTTGGGTAAGTGATCTTGTTTCCTGCGTCATAAACCGCCGTAGCGATTGCCATCTTTTGGTATGTGTTTACTGTCATTTTTTGTTTATTGTTTCGAAAAGTTCATCAACTTCTCCATGACGAGAAGGATCTAATTTTGATTTTACCATATTTATTATCTTTGTTCTGATTTCTTTATTGTTGAATTTTTGTTTAAGAGGGTTTTCTAATTCTAGAACGTCGCCAATTAAATCTTCATCACCATCCACAATATAACATTTTGGTTGAAATGTATATGCATCTACGCATTTTATTAATTTTAGCTTCATGATTCTTTATAAAAATTGTCTAAGAGTGTGTCTACTTCTGATTCCAAGGTTGGATCAGCCAACTCATATTTCACAGCCGCCTTAACTTCTTCGATTGCTTCTTCGCGTGTCATCTTAACAGAAACCATGATATTGTCAACCACGTCTGATTCAAATCTCGCGAATTGCTGTCCATCTTTTCGAAAGACAATTCGAAATCTTTCGAATGTCCCTTCAATTAATTCTTTTTCTATAGTAATCATCTTTTTTACATAAAATTTCTACAAATTCTCCAAATTGGAATTGAATTGCCTTTTTTAATGCATCCTCCAGTCTGTCATTTTCTTCTATAATAGCTTTACAAGCATCCCGTAAGTCAATTGTTGTCTGATTGCAGAGGGAACCAGAATCTATTGTATCGTCTGTAAGCATTTTTAATGCTTTTTTTAGGAGCATATTTTCTCCCTTAAAATATATTGTATTATTCATAGTGTTAATTGAAAATGTATGTGCATTTAAATCTCAGAGGGTGGTCGGTCTTTGCAATTCTTCTCGATTTGATCAGGCAAGACCCAAATCCGATTATATATTTAAAAATAAAATCAGAACATTGCATCGGGAGTTCCTCTTCTAAAATTTGAAAAGTGTGTGTGAATGTTTTCATGTGTTTAATGTTGCGGGGATGGGATTTGAACCCACATGCCTGACGTTATGAGCGTCCCTACTTACCAGTCGTAATCACCCCGCGATTATATGTACACCTACGGGGACTTGAACCCACGATCTGATGGTTGAAAACCATCTGTCCTTACCTTTAGACGATAAGTGCTTTCACCCGTATTATACACGGGTTTTAATCAATGTCAATATTTTTATTAATCTTTCATCACAATTCAAGTTTTTCTGGCAAACTTCGTTTCACCATCTCAAAGTTAAAGGCTCCGTTTTATTGGAGCCTTAATCTTATTTCGGTTTTAATCAAACAAAATCGCTCCGTCAACATTCCATCTCTGGATTGCAGGCATCATAGAGTCCGTGCTGTTTTGTGAAGTACATTTTGTAAAGTTATTTAGCCTTTAAGTGTTTCTTTTTTGTCTTCGTTGAGAATTTCTCTGTCTTCATCAGAGAAGGTAGCCATTGCAGTATACTCTTCTACAGTGCTTGCGCATCTCATACCGGTAAGTTTATTGGATTGTAGACCGACTGTAGCACTATACTTATCAGTGGAATACGTTGAGGTGCTATCCGGGGAGAATCCCCAGGTCTGGGCTTCATTCACTGCCTCTAAGGTAGCCCCAAGGAACATAAACTGCCAAGCATATTTTTCGGTTTGCTCGGTGATCATTTTCTTAATGGCATCCTTGGTAAACTCTTTGGACGCATTCTCTTGCCCGTCGGTTTGTACCATCATAATCACTTTATCGGGACGATCCTTCTTCTTAAGTTTCGCAAGTTCTTCTCCAACAGTGGAGATTGTCTTACCAATAGCATCCAAAAGCGCAGTCATTCCTCTGGGAGATACTCTTAGTTCTTCGTCAACCTCTTGAATATCCGTGAAGTCTTCAAGTAATTCATAATCAGTATCAAAAGCCGCGACAGTAAAAGTACATTTACCATCTAATGCTTTGTTGTCTTTTATTAATTGTTTATATCCGCCAACAACGTCCTTCCAACCAGTGAACATTGAGCCGCTTCTGTCTATTACCATCGCTATGTGTGTATAATCATTCATGTCAAATGGATTATAACACCGAACTTGGCGTTGTCAAGCTTCAATCGTCAGAAAATTTTTCATCCGTGAATTCCCCGTATTGTGCTAAAATTGGTTGAATTCTTTGTGCTAGATCTTCCAAATCTTTAATTGGATTCATGTCCACACCCTCGGCAGAAATATTTATTTTTTGTCTTGTTTGATTATAATAATTAATAACACCCTGTAGACAATATTCAATAACGGATGTGGCATCTTCTACTCTACGTTCAGCCTCTCGCATCATTTGGGATTTTGGAGGACCAGATTTATTTAATTGAATATCTTCGTATAGTTCTTGTATTTTTGTCAGGTTCATAATTTTGAAGCGTTATTTTTTGTCAATTCCGAGAATTTCATCTCTATTCACTGTATGGTACCGAGTTGCCCCATGACCACACCTCTGTAAAGTGTACCGTTGATTTTAAACCTTAAGGTATCCCCATATGTTATACCTTTAGATTTTTTGGGTTCTTCTTTAAAATTATACTCTTGTATAGTATTAGGAGTTTGATACATACCATCGTACAATAAATTTAGGTTATCAATGTCATTCATAATTTTGAAATATTATTTTTTAAAGATTTGAGGGCGAATAAGGCAGAGCTATCAGAATCTGACAATTTCTGGATCTCATAATCAATCAATTTCAAAACAGAATTAGATGGCACTGTAGAGACCTCCTCTTGCTCGTAGGGCATCTGGTTGGAGTTTGCGCCACTGATGTTGTAAGTGGAGTCCTGCGGCGCTCCAAAGGGCTGTGCGCGACGCATACGGATGCTGTCCTTTGTTTCTGATGCTGTTGGAACCCCTTGGACTGTGGGGGCATTATACCTACCCGGATTCCATCCCTCATAAAGTTCTCCAAGTTCTTGTATCCACATATTACTATTTAGCATCTATTTATTCATTCTGTCTATTTTTACGGGGCTATTGTAAATGATTTTCAAAAACCTAAATAGTAACTCAGGTGATTGACTTTTCCCGTTTCTATGGTTTAATTGAGGATGCCGATTGCTGAAAACTTAAAATTTATGACTATTAATGAGTATAATTCCACCTATTGTTTTTCTGACATTTTAACCCAAGACTTCCTAATCCCATATATGATACAACACCCCAAGTGGGGATATAATGGATTAGGATTTATTGTGTACAAACGAACGTATGCCAGAGAGATCGTAAAAGGAGAAGTGGTGGAGGAGTGGTGGCAGACAGTTGCTCGATGTGTAAATGGAGCGCAAAAAATTGGAGCCGACTATACGAAGGTGGAAGCAGAGAGGCTGTTCCACTTGGTCTTCAATCTGAAGTGTAATTTCGCGGGAAGGATGTTGTGGCAATTGGGGACATCTACTGTTGATCGTTTTGGACTTGCGAGTTTGGTAAATTGCTGGTTCATCGCAATGAGAGAACCGGAAGATTTCTGTTTCTTATTTGAACACTTGATGTTGGGCGGCGGCGTTGGGTTCTCTGTAAAGCGAGAAGACATACACGAACTTCCCCGAACTAAAAAAGATGTGGAAATTACACATTTTGATACCAAGGATGCAGATTTCATTGTGCCCGATACCAGACAGGGGTGGGTCGAACTTTTGAGAAAAGTATTACAAGCATTTTTTACGGATGGTAAGTCATTTACATATTCGACAATCTTAGTAAGAGGCGCAGGGGAACCAATTAATGGATTTGGGGGAACGGCTTCCGGTCCTCCAATTTTGATTGAAGGCATTGAAGGTATTGTGCAGGTCCTTCAAAAGAGGGAAGGTAAGAAATTGAGATCTGTGGATGTTCTCGATATTAATAATATTATTGGGTCTGTCGTTGTCGCAGGAAATATTCGAAGATCTGCGGAAGTCGCAATTGGAGATCCTGATGATTTTCTATTCCTTCGTGCTAAAAATTGGACCGATGGAGATATTCCGAATTGGAGATCTATGTCGAATAATAGTATCTATGCTGATACA
>Ga0307928_10003342_pt1 | contig 12239 bp, 13 predicted proteins | sample AceLakmetagen232_FD_201815 | JGI IMG/M metagenome (GOLD analysis project Ga0307928, IMG submission 201815) | Saline water microbial communities from Ace Lake, Antarctica - #232 | ecosystem: Environmental > Aquatic > Non-marine Saline and Alkaline > Saline | place: Antarctica: Ace Lake... | reverse complement strand
AGGTAAGTTTTTATTGTATAAACAATGGTGGAAACACAAGAATAAGGAAAGTGTATTAATAGAGAAATTTATTATATCTACAGATCTAGGTATAGATATATACCTTAATAAAGATCCACTTGCAAAAGCATTTACGGAGTCAGAGCCTGGTACTTTTTATACAAAACTATCAAAAGAAATCACTCCAAGGCTAACTGAGAGCATTAAATTTCTTCCAGTAGGAAATAAATTAAATGTTACTCTTATGGCTTCTTGGATCAAAAAAATGTCTGCTGGAGAAATATCTATCTCTGAAAGTTCAGATATGGAGAAAACTATAAAGTTTTCCGACGAGAAGTTGAACGGAGTATTTATAGCGAAAAGGGATTCTGGAGATAGCGACTTCTGGTCGTTGACTAAAAAAACTTGACATATGTTCATAAGTCGTGTATATACTATAGTATACGAAAGGTACAAAAAATATTGTTTTTTGTACCTTAAAGGGGATCTGGATGTTAGATAAAAAAGAAGGTTTAGATAAAATATCTAAAGAGCTATCAAAACATATCATAGAAGAACGAGGCAAAGGAATGGGAGTAGGAGGGCCAAGACAAGGAGATGGCGGAACAGATACTTGTCTTTGTCCTGAATGTGGAACTACATCAACACACCAAAGAGGAACGCCATGTACAGAGCAGAAGTGTCCTAAATGTGGAGCTTCTATGGCAGGAGCGTCCAATTCAGAAAACAAAAAAGAATCATTATCAAAAATAGCTAAAGAATTTTCTAAGGCAATCATATGAAATTAAAATTTAACCATTCAAATATTATAGGTCTTATAGAAAGTGCTTCTGGTGGTAATATTTGGAAGGTAATAATTATAGAAGAAGGTCTTTCTAAAAATGGCAAATATTATTCTAAGGAAGCCCTAGAAAAATCTATCCCTTTGTTTGAAAAGTCTAAAGTATGTTTCTATGAATGGAAGAATAAAGAATTTAATCATATTCCTGCATCAATAGAAACAATAAGACCTGAAGGCTTTCCTCTACAAACAGCTGGTTTCTTAGAAAATGTTAAATATGAAACCATAAAAGTTGAAGGGAGAGAAACCACTGGTTTAACCGCGCATTTACACTTGCTTGAAGAAAATAGTAAAGTAAAGGATCTTAAGAATCTCCTAGTAAATGCTTGGAAAAAAGGCTTAAAGAATTTTATGGGCCTTTCTATAAATGCCGAAGGGCCTACTCTTGTAAGAATGTTAAATGGACAGCCGGTTTCAGTTGTAAAGGCTATTACAAGAGTTTTTTCTACAGATTTCGTAACTCAACCTGCCGCAGGCGGTGGGTTACTTAAAATAATCGAGAGTATAAACCTAAAAGGAGGGAACGAACAAATGTTTAAAAAAATCCTTGAAGCATTAAAGGTATGGAATCCAACACTTCTTGAAAGCATAAATGTTGATAATGTAACAGAAGAAGAGGTGGTTGGTATATTTGAATCTGTTTTGGCAGACGCCAAAGAAAAGAATTCTGACAAAGTAAGTCAGATAGAATCACTTGTTAGTTTGATGAAGGAAAAGAAATATCAAGAAGCAGAAACTCTGTTGAATAAGATGACAGAAAAAAAAGCTCTTACTGACGAGGAAATATTAGCGGCAGACGAGGGTACATTGAACGAAGCCGATAAGGCAAAAAAAGCTTTTCTTTTTAAAAAGAAGAAAGATGCAGACGACAAAAAGTCAGCAGAAGCTAAAGCATTAGAAACGGCTAAAGCAGCAGAAGATAAGGCAAAGGATCTTGAATCCAAATTAGCATCTATAGATAATAAGTTAAAGGTAAAAGAATGTAAAGAGATGCTTGATTTGGCATTATCAGAATCAAAACTCCCTAAACCAATTCAGGATAAAATAAGAGTTTCTTTTAAAGACACAATCTTTGTAGAATCAAAGATAAAAGAATCCATTAAGCTCGAAAAGACAGTTCTTGCACAGCTAGTAGAGTCAGGCGCAAGTTTTGATCTAGGCGACGATGGCATGGAACATGTCATAGTTGGTAGAGAGCCTGTTAATAGACTTCAGGCATCTATGGATTTAACATTTGGATATCAACCTGCAGATGCAGAAAAAGCTAGTTATAAAGGAATAGATAAGTTTGTATCGTTAAGAGAGGCTTATGTAAAATACACTGATGATCCTATGATATCAGGTATGTTAGGTAAGAATGCATTGTCTAGGTTGCAGGAAGCCACAGAAGCAAGTTTTTCATATGCTCTTGGTTATTCTATGCAAAGACGTATGCTTCCTGAATATAAAGGTATAGATCCTTTGTGGAGAAAGATTGCTACCGTAGATAGCATAAAAGATTTTAAATTGCAGGAAAGAATCCTTTGGGGTGGTTTCGGTGTATTACCTACAGTTCAGGCCGCAAGAACAGTTGCTGGCACTCCTATAGATAGTGCAACACCTACTTATCCAGAACTTGGGTTCCCGACTGATAGTGAAGCGACATATGCTGTTCTCACTAAAGGTGGATTGATTACGGTAACAAGAAGAATGATCATCGATGATGATTTAAAAGTCCTTTCAGGTATTCCTAAAAAAGTAGGTAAAGCAGCCGCGCATACATTGAATCAGTTCGTATTTGATTTAATGCTTGGTTTTACTACAGGTATTAATGTTGCTACGATATATGATTCATTAGTATTGTATGTAACAGCTCATAAGAACCTTAGAACAGGCGCATTGGGTTATGATAACCTTACAGATCTATTGAACGACATGTATTATCAGTGTGAAACTGGCTACAAGAGTGATGTAGATGATGATCCATTAACCTCAGGCACGACAACCCTTAATGTAACTGGTGGAACAGGCCAGTATTTTAAGGCTGGTGATAAGATCTGGATGGATGGTGAGATTTGTGAAGTCACAGTAGTGGCTACAGATGCATTAACCATTATAAGAGGTCAGTATGGCACCACAGACGCACAGCATGCTAAAGGTGTAGATGTATTAAAGATCACACAGTTCCTCGCATTAGAGAATCCGATCCTTTGGGTTCCTAGGGGTTTAAGAGGTACTGCGTTGCAGTTAAAGAACTCTGAAAAGAATCCTGAAAATGCAGAACAGGGTGTAAACACATTAAGGGAATCTTTCACACCTATAGTTTCGCCATACTTAAGAGGCGATGAAAATAATTATTATTGTTCAGCTAATCCTTCAGACGTAGAAGGTATAGAAATAGGGTTCTTAGGTGGAAGACAGGAACCAGAAATACTTGTTCAGGATCAACCAACAGTAGGTAACGTGTTCGTTTATGACACAATTAGGTATAAAGTAAGGCACGAGTACGGCGGAGCAGTTGTTAATTCCAGAGCTTTTGCTGCTGCTATCGTTGCTTAACCTATCTCTATTTAACGGCGATGGCCGAGCTACTGTTTCCTACGGTAGTTCGGCACAGCTGTTGAGTTGAAAAATACTTAATGTTAAAGGAGGCTTTCCAATGAAGTTTACCAGACACAAATATACAATCGCACAAGAACGTGGCACAGCATTAACAAAAGCTGGACATTATACACTCACATCAAAAGATATTGTAAAAGAGGGTGTTAGCTTTGTTATAGTAAACGGTGCATATAAATTGACTCTGCCTGCTGCGGCATATGAATTAAAAGGTGTTAGTGTTTTAGTTCATTGTAATAACGGATCAGGTAAAGTAGCTGTCGTTGCAGGTTTTGGTGGTGGTGGTGGAAATTATGATACAGTAACACCAGGAGCGTATTGCACAGTAGAGTTTTATTGTAATGGAAGTTATTGGTACGCGCTTAGTGATGCAGTAGGTGCTTCATAATTAAGGAGGAATAATGGGTAAGTTTACTAGATATAAATATACAGTTGCCGAGAAACGTGGCGACTCGCTTACCAAAACTAGCAATTACTCCTTAACTGAAGCGGATATTTTAGATAGTGGATATTCCTTTATAGTAGTAAATAGTAGCGCAATATTAACGCTTCCGGCAGCTAGTGATAAGTTAAGAGGTGTTAGTATAGTCGCGACAACTATAAATCAAGGAGATGTTTATGTAGTCGCAGGTTTTGGTGGTGGTGGCGGAAGTTATGACTACGTTAATATAGGTAAATATGAAACAATAGAATTTTGGTGCAATGGCACTTATTGGTATGCATTAAATGTTACAGTAGGTGGAACAGGATCTAGTTCTAGTTCTAGCTCTAGTAGTAGTTCTTCTAGTAGTTCAAGTTCTAGTTCATTGAGTTCTAGTTCTTCTAGTAGCTCAAGCTCCTCAAGTAGCTCAAGTAGCTCAAGTAGCTCAAGTAGCTCAAGTAGTTCATCTAGTTTTAGTAGCTCAAGCAGTTCTTCTAGCTCTAGTTCATCTAGCTCAAGTTCTTCTAGCTCAAGCAGTTCTAGTTCTTCAAGTAGCTCAAGTAGCTCAAGTAGTTTGAGTAGTTCAAGCAGTTCAAGCTCAAGCTCCTCTAGTTCGTCAAGCTCTAGCTCTATGAATCAGGAATGGTTAGGAGTTACAAGCAGTGATCTGCATTCAGATTGCGGTGATGATGGTGGAGATACTACAATAGAAAAAGCTCTTGATGGAACAGGTGTTTGGAAACATTCTGCTAATGAAACTCATTGGGCAATAATTGATCTCGGTCAAAGTCGCTGGGTAAGTGCAGTACGAGGTAGAAGCGGTGGCGATTTAAGTTGGGATCCAACTGTTGTTAATATTTATGTAAGCGATAACCCTGCAGTATGGGGTAGTGCTGTAAAAACAGGCATCACAAATTGGCAAGACACGACTGTATGGCAAGAGATAACTCTTACTACGCAGAAGTTTGGTAGATATGTTAAAGTTGAAATAACATCTACTGAAAATGCTACAGACTTCTTAGAATTCGGCGGACCTGCAGGAGGTTTCTTTAACATCTTTGATGTTTATGTACAAGGAGAAATGTCCAGTTCGTCAAGTAGCTCTAGCAGTTCTAGCTCTAGCAGTTCGAGTAGCTCTAGCAGTTCAAGTAGCTCTAGCAGTTCGAGTTCTAGCAGTTCGAGTAGCTCTAGCAGTTCTAGTAGCTCAAGTAGTAGTGAATCAACTTAATAACTAATGTCCGGCGAGGAATAAAACCCTCGTCGGATTATAAGGAGTCAAAATGGCAGCAGGATATAGATGCCCATTCAAATCTAACTCAGGAACAGGTATTACTTGTGAAGGAGTTGCATGCGGAGCATATAATAGGGATGCCGAAGATTGCAATCTTATCTTATTTGTTAGAAGATGGGTTAAAATAAGCGGTTACACCGATGTTAAAACATCAACCGGAACTCCTATTGGTAACTCTAGTTCAAGTAGCTCTAGCTCTAGCTCAAGTAGTTCTAGCTCTAGTTCAAGTTCTAGTTCTAGTGAATCTACATAAGGATATAGAACATGGCTCTTACAAAAGAAGATTATTTATCTCGTCTTGAAACCTCCCTTCAAGACTCTGCCGAAAAGCTACAGCCTGATGATAAGAGTAGAATTCTTCTTCAGGCTGTACGCGTTTATTCTAAAGATAGACCGCGCAAAACTATCCATGAGATAACAGGTGACGGTACTTCATATGATTTTTCTTTGCCGACTGATCCTGCTTGGGTAGACGGCTTTTCAGCTATATTAGGGTTGATTGAATATCCGGCAGACGATTATCAAGCTCCACAATATATTGAAGATGATCAATGGATATTCTTTAAGAAATTAGTTTCTACTGTAACAACAACATATCTTAGGTTTATAGGATTTATACCTATGAATTCAAAGATAGTGCGTTTTGAATATATAGTACCTCATACTTTAAATGACACGACAGTTACAATAGATGAAAACGATATTGAAGCAGTCGTAGCAATGGCTGCTGCTCTTTGCTTTTTGGCTCTCGCGGCTAAATTTGCTCAATCATCGGAATCTACTATTGATGCAGATGTAATTGACTATACTAGGAAGACTGATATGTATCAGGAACTAGCGAAAGAGAAGTTAGGTCTTTATAATAGTCTATTAGGCATTGGTAGTGCTGCCAAAGGTTCAGCTATGGCAGGGGTTCAAGTGAAAGATCTCGACATTACTTATTCATGGAGAGAAGATTACTTGACGCATCCTATGAGAGAACGATAACCCAAAAACAAAGAAACTTAAAGGCGGAGATAGAGAAAATCGTTCTTATTCACTCCTAGAATTATTCTATCTATCTCTATATAAAAATATGTCACTAGCTACAATACGAACTCAAATTAAATCGGAGATCCAGACTATTGTTACAGCAACTTTAGGAACTGTCTATGATTATAAGAGATATTGCAGTGATTGGGCAACCTACAAGGATTTATTTATAAGAGGATCTAAAGTACATACATGGGAAATAGAACGACCTACATTTGAAAGAATTGAAAAGGGAGGTTCAGGTGGAGTAGCATTTATAAAACATGATTTTATATTAAGAGGATTTTTTGCATTAGATGATAAATTAGAAAGTGATAAAGTTTTTCAAGATAGTTATGTTGAACTTATTTGCCAGGAGTTTATGAATAATCCTACACTAAGTGGTGTAGCAGATATCATAAATTTACCTGTTTCAGGAATCATCTCCATAGGAATGTTAGGTGATGTCCTTTGTCATATAGCAGAAATCAAAATTTCAATAACAGAACGGCGTATATTCTAAAGGAGGAGATATGTCAAAAATTACTCGTATTTCACAACTAGGTGGTAAGGCAGAAACCACTTCAGGATCAGCAGAAACAATAGCAGCCGCGCAGGCTACAATATTAGCGTATGAGCCAGTAATGGATCTTGATCCAGAGCAATTTAAAAGAAATCCTGTGACAAAACATATGTCGAGGTTTGTGTCAGAACCTGGCGCAAGATTAATGAACCTTACATTTAAAGCAGAATTAATGGGTCCGCCATCAGGATCAAAAGGTACTACATTGCCTATAAGCCCCTTTTTAAAGTCTTGCGGCTTTTCGGAGGCATTAAGCGTTGGAACATCAAATATATTCACTCCTATATCAGGTAGTTTCCCTACAATGACTATAGCTGAATATCTTGATGGAATAAGAAAAACAATGGTAGGGTGTGCCGGAAATGTTAAACTTCAAATGAAAGTAGGAGAGCCTGTTTTTTGTGAATTTACAATGACTGGTAAGTATAATGAACATTCTGACACAGCTGTTTTAACTCCTACATATCCAGAAATAGTACCTTTTATGTTTATGGGTGCTACTGTCATGATCGATTCAGATTCTCTGGTATTGGATAATCTTGAAATTGATATGCAGAATGAAATTGTTATATCTCCTAGACCACAGGACGCTAGTGGCATAGATTATGCAAAGATAACAGGACGAAATCCTGTAATGACATTTGATCCAGAGCTTGTAACTGTGGCAAATCATGATTTTTATTCAAAGATATTGTCCAGAGATACAATGGCTGTTTCTATTATAATGAATGACGCTAATGGAAATTGTCTTGAATTAAGTTTACCGGCAGTAAGATATACATCTACAAAGAAGGGCGATAGAGAAGGAATAAGTATTATTAATGCGACTTGTGAAATCTGCAAGAACTCCGACGCTGGCAACGATGAATTAATAATTACTATGGCTACTTCATCTAGTTCAAGCAGTTCTAGCAGCTCAAGTTCAAATAGTTCATCTAGTTCTTCTAGCTCTAGCAGTTCAAGTAGCGAAAGCGCGTAATAAAAGGAGCTGGGTATGGGAGACTTTAAATTTGATATAAAAGTGTCTTATAATAAAATAGACATATCTAATGCGAATGTTCCTATGCAACAAATTGCAAAGAAGATCGCGACGGAAGCGCAGAAGAACATTCGCACTAGCACCTCTCCTGATGGATCTAGAATACAAAATCTAGCCAAAACTACACTGGATAAAAAAAGAAGATTAGGACAACCCTCCACACCTTTAATAGCAAAAGGGATGATGTATCGCGCTATTCATGTCTATAAATTAGCAAAAAATAGCTTTGCAGTAGGTGTTTGGAGTAGAGGTAAACCTCAACGAGATTTATTAGCACTTATACATCAAGAGATGGGTGCCAGTCCTAAAAGAGTTGTAAGACCTTTTATGGGAGTAAGTGACAAAATACGAACATACGCATATGATCGTATGCAAAGATGGATAGCAGAACGATTTAACAAAGCAACTAAAAAAAGATATAGTATAAAACTATATTAAAAGGAGGAAGTAATGATAACCCCATTAGCGATAGGCGAACCTATTAAATATGTTGTAAAGGCAGAAAAAGAAGATAAGAGTCCTACAGTATGGATAATTGGAACGCTAGATTCATTCCAGCAAGCAAAGATTACAAGTCTTCTTTTCACCGTCGACATAAAAGAGGGTGAACCTGTAGTAAAAAAGAATACTGCAGAATATGGTCATACTGATTTTATGATAGTGAAGTATGGGCTTAAAGGTTTCGAGAATTTCGGCACTTTAAAATTTAGAACAGAAAAGGTAAAACTATTTGATAAAGAATTAGATCTTATTCCTGATGATATATTGAAACATATACCGTTAAATATTATACACGAACTGTCTGATGTTATCTGGGGGGAGAATCAAGTTAGTGAGAAGTTAAGAAAAAACTAGAACTGGCAGTTGAGGTTTCTTCTCGTGGTCTTAATTGTCAAGATTGTAAAAACAAACCTGAACTAAAAAAGTTCAGGGGTTGTGAAAAACCCACAGAACATGCTCAATATTCTATAGATGGAAAACCTATTTATAGATGCATAGCAAAATATATATTACCAGAGGTAAAGACATATATTCAATATTATTCTTATTATAAAAAAGGATATTTACCATTTAAAGGAACAGTAATGGAACAGCCGGCGATATTGTTACAGATTTTTGACATACTGGATAATAAAACTGCTGAGATGGAAAAGAACAAAGATTTTACTAAAGGATAAATATTATGGCAAAAGGTAAAGAAAATATAATTCAAATAGTATCTCAATATACTGATTTATCTAGCGAAAAGATAAAAGCTTCTTTTCATAAAACAGATAAAGTTGTTGATAATACTGCAAACGAAATAAAGAAGATGCGTACTAGCATCAGTCGATCAATGACTGCTTCCAGGAAAGATATGAAGCAGGCAATGGATGGCATGGCTAATTCCATGACAAAACAACGAATAGCAGTAAGGAAAACATCACAAGAAACAGGAAGATATAGACAATCTTTGGGATCATTAGGAAAGGAAGTCGGTAAGATAAGAAATTATTTTCTGTTGTTCTTCTTTGTTTTAAGACCTATCCAGAGGGCATTTACTGGTCTTCTGGAATCAATGACAAAACAAGAAGATGCTATTAAAAGATTGGATATCGCACTTAAGAGTCAAGCTACTTATACTCCTCGCGTATCAAAAGGCTTGATTGATATGTCTAAAGCTTTTCAAAAAGTAACAAAGTATGGCGATGAAGCTGTCCAAGAAGTTATGCAGCAATTGATTACAATAGGCGGTGTAATGCCATATCAGTTAAAAAGAGTTACTCAAGCTACCCTTGATTTTTCAGCAGCTACAGGTAGAGATCTTAGAACTTCATCTCTTATAATGGCTAAAGCTGCCAGTGGTTTCACAGGTGAGTTATCCAGGTATGGCATTGTAATAGACCAATCAGTTCCAAAGACAGAAAAATTTGCAAAAGTTCTTGAGTTTATAGAAACAAGAATGGGTGGAAATGCGCAACAAGATGTACAAACAATTTCTGGAAGATATAAACAATTAGGTAATGCTTTCGGTGATGTAAAGGAAAATATAGGCTTTGTTGTTATTGAAGCTATTAAACTTGAAACTGTTTTTTCAGAATTAAATAAATTTGCTACGACAGGAATACTTGGTAGGCTTTTTGGCAGGGGAGAAGCTACAACAGGAGTAATTCAACTAAGAAAAGAACTAGAAAAAACTACAAAAACTTTAAATTTATTAGAAACAACAGGCAGAGGCGAAAAAGGAAAACGATATACAGAACGAGAAGTAGAAGTATTAAAAGATCAAAGGATAATATTAGTTCGTCTTTTAAAAACAGAAGCTGAAAGAGAAAAATTAAGGGATAGATCTTTAAGACTTAATGATAAAATAGCTCAAAAAGAACAAAAAAGAGCAAAGATTCTAAGAGAATTTAAAGTCGAATATGAAACTTGGGAAATGAAGACGCCTGAAAGAGAACTTGCAAGTTTAGATAAAAGATATCAACAGTATAAAAAATTAGTCACAGATAAAATTAAATTAGAACAATGGTACGCTGATGAAAGAAAAGTAATTCTTAGAAAAATTGAGGCTGCTGAAAATGAAGATAAACGATTAGAGAATTTTAGAGAAAGTATGGGTTCATTAAAAGTTTACCTTTCCAAAGAAGGTAAAGCATACGAATCCACAGTTGCGTCTTTTGCTACTGGAATGCGCGATGCTTTTCAGAAGGGTTTTATCAGTGTTATTAAAGGTGATCTTAGAGGCTTAGAAGATATTGTTGTGTCTTTTGGTGATATGATGCTACAAACTATTATGAAGGTAGCAGCTACTTCGCTTATGGTAAGTGCCGGCTTTGGAAAGTATCTCGGCGTAGGTGTTCATTCAGGTGGTTATATTAAAGGTGATAAGACAAGTCATGGATTCGGGTCTAGAAAGAAATATCATTCTGGTGGCGAAGTTAATGCAACGCTATTAGAGGGCGAAGGTGTTTTAAATAAACGCGCAATGAATAACTTAGGAGTAGATAACCTTAATAAATTAAATAGTGGTGGTGGTGTTGGTGGTGGACAAACTATAAATAATTATTATATACAGACAATAGATGAACGATCTTTTAGAGAAAGATTATCACAGCACCCTGATATTTATACCAATGCTAGTGAAACGAATATAAGAGATAACGGATCGTTACGAGGAACTTCTCAAAAGTGGGGATAAAATGAATAGCGATATCTTAACACTCACTCCAGAATTCAATTTAACGGAAAGTATTAAATTCAATACAAATATAACTGAATCAGAATCTGGCAGAGAATATAGAGATGCTTTGTGGGATTATGGAATACGAGAGTATAAGCTTACATGTAAATATTTGACTAAAGCAGTAATGGATGAAATCTGGAGATTTTATATTAATAGAAAAGCAAGATATGATCACTTTCTTATTAAGATCCTTACAGACTTTGAAATAGCAGATGAAAATGTTGGTGTGGCTGATAATAGTGAAAAAGTATTTATGTTATTTAGTTTCCCTGTTGATACATCAGCTAACAGCTCATGTACGGTTGACGGCGTAGCAAATACAGATTATACATTAAGCAATAATTTTGATACTGAAAAATCTTATATAACATTCGGAACAGCTCCTATCTCCGGAGATATTTTAGTTACTTATGAATGCTATTTTAAAATGAGGTTTGCAGAAGATACATTAACACGCGAGTTAGCAGCTTATCAGTTACTTCATACTGGGATGTTGATAAAGGAAGTTCGATGGGATAATTATGTAACACCAGAGGGAAATTCTTCTAGTTCAAGTTCTTCATCAAGTTCTAGTCTATCATCTAGTTCATCCAGTTCTAGCAGTTCTTCGTCGAGTTCAAGTTCTAGCAGTTATTCATCAAGTTCAAGTTCGAGCAGTTCTAGTTCATCTAGTTCGTCGAGTTCTAGTTCATCAAGTAGTTCATCGAGTTCAAGAAGTTCATCTAGTTCAAGTTCATCATCTAGTTCTAGAAGTTCATCTTCTAGTTCAAGCTCAAGTTCCAGCGTGAGTGCTTAATGTATAGTTTATCAGCAACTTTAATTGCTATAAAGAATCAAGTAATGCATAAGCCTGTTGAGATCTATGATATATATCTTGGCAGTCAAACAGAAGAAGACTCTAATACCCTTCATTACGTCAATTTTTACTCCTCGATAAAATTCTTTAGTTACCTAGGGCAAACTGCTCAAACTTATACTCCGTTAGGAGTGCAAAGATCTTCTATAAAGAAAACATCTAAAGGTGAGATTGAACGGGTAGGATTTAAGTTAGATAATGTAAACAAAGCAATGGGTTCGTTTGCAGCGAACCATAATTTTAGAACTAAACGAATCGTAGTCCGTCTTGTCTTTAGAGATCATTTAACTTCGCCACTAGATACAAAGGTTGTTTTTGATGGATTTATTCAAGCTATAGTATTTGAACAAAAAGTCATGTCAGCAACATGTAC
>Ga0307928_10003341_pt1 | contig 12240 bp, 22 predicted proteins | sample AceLakmetagen232_FD_201815 | JGI IMG/M metagenome (GOLD analysis project Ga0307928, IMG submission 201815) | Saline water microbial communities from Ace Lake, Antarctica - #232 | ecosystem: Environmental > Aquatic > Non-marine Saline and Alkaline > Saline | place: Antarctica: Ace Lake... | reverse complement strand
AGTACGAGAGCGACGAGTAGGATCAGCAAGGGCCGAGTCCAAGTCAACGCCATCGTCAAGATTGTCATGCTCGAAGTCATAAGCGATCACCGCGTCTATTTTGGCCTCACGCAATTCCTCCGACAAATCAGACCATTCAAGATTGAAAGAGTAGTCCATATTTATACTCCTAAACTTTTAACATATTCATCAGGGCCAGAAGGGGAAATGGCCTTGGGATAGACCACAACCGCCGACCCGTCCCGTTTACAAATAGAGTGACGAGAAAAGATACGAGACAACTCCAGTAGCACAGCAGACGAGTGACCGCCGATATGCCAGACCTTCAAGGAGTCCAAAGGGATGTCCTCTTTGTAGTCATAAATGGTAATAACCCCAACAGGAGTGTCGTATTCCCATTTAGCACGCACCTTCCCATCAAGAGAGGGACCGAGTGACGGACCAAAACGAGTCACCAAACTATTAAGCGAACAATAGACATAGCCCATCAGGCCACAGCCATCACGATCATGAATATTAGATTTTTTCATGGATTCCTCCAGTGAATAAGTAATTAAACAACTATAGCGTACCGCCAAGCATGAGTCAAGTAAATAAGTAGGCACGAAAGCAAGAGTAGTCCCCTAAGGTTAGGCATTAAAGCAGATGAAAAGATGATTACTACAGGATGTACCGAAAGACAGGGATAAATAACATTACGAGGACCAACTCACAATGATCAATTCCTTAGCGTGGTGAAGCGTCGTTTTAATAATCTTCAGGGAACATGGCCGTCAACCCGCCAACCTCATTCTTACAGACAAACAACTTCCGGCCCCGGAATTGGACAACAAAGAAGTCCTGATCCGTTCCCCCCTCCACATCTATCTTCTTCTCTTTATGGTACTGCTTATACACTACATTCCTCAACTCTGGCCGGAACATATAATCTCCATCCTTCCCATCCTCAAACCCCTGACCACACAGAGCCTGGACACTCCTGGTTACGGTTAGTATTGGTTCTGTTGTCATTTCTCTTTCCAATTGAATTTGTATACTGGATCAATTCTCAAACGATGATCGTGGATCTTCTTTGTTAGCCTATACATTTTCCTCATCTCTCTCAATCCCTTTACCTTTTTTTTCATCTCTCCCACTCCCCCCGGCTCTCCTCCCATGCTCCAAGTCCTTGGACCTTAAGCACACGATAACTACACTTAATATTATCTATGTAATCAGTCTTATCACCCGAGCAACCACAACTATTCCAAGTACTGTCGATTATTTGAAATATGCCGGTAGCAGTAGACTTGGGGTTTTTGGCAGTGGGGACCAACTCACTCTCCGCCTTACCTATTCTTATCATCGTCATTATCTCTTGATTTGGCACACCCAGCTCCTCACCCACGTCTCTAATGCAGATGATGGGATCAAAACAGTATGGATAGCCCCTCTCTTCAAATGCGTTGACCACAGACGGTTTAAGGACCGGGAGGTTAGAGGATAAAGGGACCGGGAGGAAACGAACACAGTACATTGCCACAATCAATACCCCCATGACTGCAAATCCACACCAATCACCGAATGTAAATGTTTTTGTTAGCTCTTTTATCTTCATCTTATTCTCTTAACCCCCATTTTCTCTAACTGACGATTGGCATCAATTCTCATAAACCTAATCAAAGCTTCAATACAAATAACTAGATCGAGGCCAGGATTGTTATGATAACCTTCCTTTTCAGTAGTAAATCGCCGATAGAAAGCAGTGTGAGGTACCAGCCTTTTTAATTCATGAACCCGATGTTCTAACCAATTTATCTTTCTTCTCCTCTTATCTAATTTGACAGAAAGCATTTCACCACGAGTTCGATATTTCCTCAATATTTCTCTAAACCCAAGAATAAGCTTGCGATTAGCCCTCCCTCCTGACTCATGAATCAAATTAATAAAATCAAACTCTAATGATGATTGAGGTTGTTTTTTATTCATTTCTCCTCCGTTTTCAAAACAGCTAATAAATCAATCTTTAAATACCAAAGGACCGGGGAGGCAATAATCTTATTCCCCCACCTATCAGCAGTCACCATCTCATTAACAGCCACACAATTATCAGTAACTTCGACAACCCTCATATTGGGACGATCTCCAAAATATAACACCTCCCCTATCTCAAATGATTCACGACTCCCTGTCTTGTTTACACTCATTTCTTCTTAAACCCTGAACAACTAATAAGCCAAATAGGATCAAAATTAAAAGGCCAGGAGAACCAGCCATGCCATCGGCCATACTTATCCCCCACCACCTTTGCTTTCTTATTCGTACACCGGGAGTGAGCGTCACCGGGGATATCCTCTCTGTATTTGCATTTGTAACAATCAGGCTTTGTCATTTCTCTAGTACCTCCTTAACTGCTAACCACAGAGCATCACATAGTTCTTCATCTCCATATGCCTCAGACCATTCAATCAATACCTCGCCACCTTCCCCGACTTGACTTTCTTCCAAAAACTCTATCATCTGACCGATGGAAAGGAGGGGTAGAGTCTTGAATCGTCCCCACTGGTATGTTCCATCAATTTTTTGCTTGATTCTCCATTGCCACAAAGCCTCTTTTCCTTTTTTACTCAATTCATCTATTTGTTTTATCGTTGGGTATTGTTTCATTTCTTCACCATAAACTTCCAATGCCAGGGTTCACCAGGATAGGTTTGAACAATGCCGTAATACTCTGCATTGAGGACCAACCACTGATATTCAGGTAAGGTGTCAAAAGGGTTGGCCAACTCCGGCCGTTCTACGCTGTCATCCCGGACCGGACCACCCAACTCCATTCTCATGGGACAGGCTTGAAGATCAACAGCCAGACCGGTTTGATGTTCACTCTTCCCCGGCTCCATCACTAATACCTCCCCTGATCGCCTCTCGTATAGTTTCTCTTGTTCCTCATAGGTCCGGTAGCCACTTGATACCACCAGACACATTCCATCATCTCTAGCATCGCTGACAAGGGCCTGTACTCTCCCCCATATCCTTATGTCTACTTCTTGCTCGGTATCTAACCAGTTAACCCACCCGGGTAGTTGTCTCATCTCTCTGGGAGCATAATTCTTTGGTATTCTCTGCCAAGAGGGCAGACTGCGGTTATTAAGAGGGAATAAAAGTAGGATGAGCCACCAAAATCCATTCATCATATTAATGCCGATACATCTCAAATGCTAACTTGGAGCAGGGGACCAATTTTTTAATATTCTTCTCATCATTGACCTTATCTCCATTTGATTTTACATAAGCATCACTAGCCTCTGCCCAATGACAATATATGGACCAATCGTGAATAATCCCCCGGACCGCCACCCATCTGAGAAGTTTGCCGGAATTAGTCATATTAATACCAGTAGGATTATCTGAAACAGTCCCCGAAGCGATCACTTCACCCGGCTTCATCGCTTTAAGTTTCTTTAGTGTCAACATTCTTACTCCTCCATTAAAGTTTTAACAACTTTCTTAGCCAATGCATCAGTAGTTATTTTAGCAACCTTATCCCACCGGATCCTAGATGCCTTGGATGCCTGACGAGATCTCTCCACCGGCGTGAGATTCTGCTTCCTCTTCAAACCTCCCCGGCTACCAAGCAAAGCAGCAATCTCAGTATTCGAGATAAAAAACTTGTTCCCACACAGGGGACAGGTATTTATTGCTCCGCCCATAGTTTCACAAACTATTAATTTACTCATAGTTCAATATAGCTTAGCGGTAAGCTGATGTCAAGCACTTGATTTCCTGCCATCCTTCTGGCACTTATCATATATCTGCCTCAACTTCTTATTACTAACATGAGTGTAGATTTGGGTGGTAGCAATGGACCGATGACCGAGGAACTCCTGGATAGAGCGAAGATCCGCCCCGGAATCCATTAAAAAGGTGGCAAAGGAGTGACGGATCATATGAGGCGACACCCGGACCGAAATGCCCGCCTGCCGAGCGTAACGAGCCAAAAATCGCTGAATTACACGCACGGATATTCTCTTTCCTCCTCTAGAAACAAAGAAAGCGATATTCTTATCCGTTCTACTATCTAAATACTTTTTGACTATTATTTGAGCCTGATTAGAGAGGAAGATGAGGCGAGAGTAGCCACCCTTGCCAACAATTTCAAACTCCTTCCCCATCTGGCTACGATTAAGAGCCACCACCTCAGATACCCGGAGGCCGGTAGCAAACATCAGCTCAACAATAGCCCGATCCCTCAACTTATCAATAGAATCTATTAAGTACCGAACTGTATTAGCTGGTAAAAACTTGATCGTCTTTCTCCTGACCTTGGGTAATTCAATTAAAACAGGAGAGAGTTTGGTGTAGCCCCGGGCCAATGCCCACTTGGCAAAGGACCGGAGAGAGGCCACATAAAGGTAAGAGGTGGAGGCAGAAATCCCAGTGTCGACCTTGGCTTTCCGGAACAAAGAGAGATTCTTTGGCTTAAAACTGGAAAAGGTAAGAGGAAAATCTCTGGCGTGGAAAAAAGAGAGCATTTCATTTAAACAGTGGGAGTAATTACGGATCGTATTTTCGGAGTAGTTCTTTTCTACCTTAAGATAGGTAGTAAATTCTCTGACAGCAACCGGCAATTTCTTCATACCTTAAGTGTACAGATTGTGTACACAATGTCAAGTACCAGATGGTTTGAAATGATTTTTAACAAACTTACCAAAAGCTTCATTGAAATCGTTTTTCTCCTGATTGTTGAACATGAAGAAGTTATACTGATTTTGATCTTTGCCACCCTTGTCCCCACCCTCTATACCCACCATTGGAGAAATTCTGTCTGCGTAAGCTTTTCTGGCCAAATAATCAGGATGTTTAACTGCATTTTTACCAAACAACTTAGTAGCTTTCAGACCAGCAACATAAACCTCAATCACTTTCTTTTCAATCCCTTGACCATTGAATATCCGCCGGGATTCTTTGTCGAGTAGCTTGACATATTTTTGAACACCCTTCTGCCTCATAAAAGTAGCCGGATTTCTACTGACCGAAGCTGGACTGGTATAACCGGCGGCTACCAACGCGGCCTTTTTGCTTGGATAATCGCCGGAAAGCAGGTTAGCCACCCCCTTCTTTTGTCTATTGGTGATTCTAGACACTGAGTTGAGCTTGGGTATTTTCGCCATGTTTCTTCCTTACTTGATCCATTGTCATCGGATCTAATTTAATAACCGGTTCTTTCTTTTGTTTTCTCTGCATCCCCTTCCATCGATTCAATTCCTTTAGGATCCGGGGTTGGTTCCGGCCGAACATCTTAGCCAATTGCCTAACTGATAAAGGCTTGCCGGCATTAAAAGAATCCTCAACCACCTTACATAACCTTTCATTTTCTTCTTTTAATAGAGGTCTTTTTAAGTTTGGCATAAATATTTACCAGGTACCAGTAATACAGTTTGATATACAATGATACCCCATAGTTTAAAGGCCACCGATAATATATTTTAGCAGACTGAGTATGATTGTAGTAGACAAACCGAAAACCTTTAGGGACCGAGAACATCGCTTTCTTATCAGTTGAATCCCAGACCGGGATTGCTATACTCCATTTCATAAATTTTTGATCTCCTTTTTATTATAATAATCATCTATTAACTCGGGATAGGCTCTGACAAACTCCGGGTTCGGCCTGTTTCTGATAAAGGGCTGGAGAAGATCCTTAGCCCCATAATCACGCTGATGTTGGATCCGATCAGACTTAGAAATGTTGACAAACTGGGGACCAATTTTGAGAAAAGCAGACTTGGCATCCCTGGCTTGACACTTCTTCCCAGGCAAAACACCGTAAGTCTTGTCAACAATTGCGGGTTCTTTCCCACACCTAGGACAAAGAATTTTCTTCATGACTTGATTATAACCTCTGCTCCTCGAAAATATAACTTGCCACCAAAAGCCGGATTCCTAAAAGTTATCCCTCCTACGGCATCTTTATACCGATTATATTGCTTTGCTGTAACATAAATTCTACGAGGACACCGACCATGCTTCTTTTTATGCTGTCGGAAACGAAGAATCATCTGCCCCATCATTCCTACTGGAGCAAATATCATTTGATTTTTTGTTTGTCTAATACTCATTTTTTCTCCTCCTTGTTTTTATTAATAACTCCACCTAACGAATGATCGACCTTTTTCTCCCTGCTGATCCTGTCAGCCTCAGGAGTAGGCATCTCTGTCACCTTACCATCAGAACCATGTTGGTGAGTAGAAAGCCCCACCGCCTTAGCAACAGTCTCCGGTTTAAGAGTAATAAGACAAAGTTGATTGTTAACAAATCCAACAATTTGGTATTTCATCAGTTTAAAACCCTCTTGCCAGGACCGGGGCCAAAATCCATTTTGGGGAGTTGTTTTGTTTGGGGACCCTTACGGAAAGTAGCCACCGTCTTATTAATAACAGCCGGGACCAAAGCTTGAGTGCCAACAAATTGATTAGCCTCAGTATCTGTCCAGGGATTGTACATTCCAAAAACTACAGCTCCAAACATAGCCTTGTCTTGAGAAGAAGCACCATCAAAAAGAGTGCTAATTAACTTTACCTTCTGAGCAATCTCACCAATTATTTTAGCTACTTCGTCTTGGGTTTTTTCATCTACCTTTGACATTACATGCCTCCTTTTTAGCCTCAGAAAAATCATAAGCGATCAAACAATCAGTGGTTAGTATCTGAGTACCTACGCTGACCGCATTCTCCAAAGCCAGGCGGACCACCTTAGTGGGATCTATAATCCCTTCCTTGATTAAATCAACAACCTTGCCGGACATCATCTCATAGCCAGTTGAGCCATCAGAATCACTTAAGTCAGACACTGTCTTGTTGATAAAGTCGGAATTTTCTCCACCATTAAGCATTAGTTTACGAACCGGGGCCTCGAGAACTTCTTTCAATAATTTCTCTCCCTCGTTCTCACCTTTCAAAGCCTTAGCCATCTGGAGGAAGATCGTACCCCCACCGGTGACTATACCCTCAGACTGGGCCGACTTAGCCGCCCCGACAGCATCCTTGGCTCTCTCCAACTTCTCTCTCATCTCCACTTCTGTCTTGGCACAAACACGGATAACGGCAATCCCTCTGGTTAAGCGAGCCAACCTTTCTTCCAATTTCTCTTTCTCAAACTTTGACTCTTCATTATCTCTCTGATCCCTCAATGCTTGGAGCCTAGCTTTAACATCGGCCTCTTCGCCTTTGCCTCCAATAAGAACTGTGGTCGTCCGGGAGGTAATCACTTTCTCCGCCCGGCCGAAATAGGACCGATCGTTGGCAAAATTAATTCGATCAGAAGCTTTGATAAGTTTAGCCCCGACTAAGGTAGCCAAATCTTCCAAGCTCTGACTCTTATCTCCTATATTAGGAGAACGAATAGCCACTGCATTAATCAAACCTTTCATCTTGGATCCGACCATTGTTCCCAAAGCATCGCCGCCGACATCATCGGCAATCACGACGATATCCTTAGAAACTTCAGCCATCGCTTGAAGCATGGGGACAATCTCGTTGGCCATAGTAAGCTTCTTTTCTACAATAGCGACCACCGGATTCATTACTACCGATTCATTTCTGCCCGGGTTAGTGATGAAATAAGGAGATAACATTCCAGACTTAAACTCCACACCATCGGTGTAGTCAAGATAGGTTTTCATCCCTGTCCCTTCCTCTACTGTCACCAAACCATCTTTACCCACTTTAGTCATAGCTTCAGCAACTAATTTGCCGATGAACTCATCTGCCGAAGAAATGGTGGCGACCTTAGCAATGTCACCGGTACCTTTTACATCAGAAGAATTAGCTTTCAATTCCTTTACAGCTATCGGGAGAGCATCATAGATCTGACTCCGAAGGACCATCGGATTAACTCCATCCTTGATCAATTTAAGCCCTTTAGAAACGATCTCATAAGCCAATAAAGTAGCGGTGGTAGTACCATCCCCGGCTTCCTCATTGGTTTTTGAGGCGGCGTTTCTGATCAAATCAACTCCCATCTTAACTAGAGGATTTTTAGACTCAACCTCCCGGGCAACCGTCACTCCATCATGAACCACAATGGGACCACCCCACTGTCTCTGTATGGCTACATTCCGGCCCTTGGGACCGAGAGTAGTGCAAACAGCATCTGCTAATAATTTAGAACCTTCTAAAAGAAAGTTGCGGGCATTGTCTTGAAATGATAGTTTTTTCATTTATTTTTTCTCCTTTAATACGCCGAGAATATCGGCAAATTTAACAAAGTAAACGGTCTCACCATTTATAAAAAATTCATACTCACCAAACTCACGATAGGTAACAATACTTCCGATATCAAAATCCACCGGCTTTTTTCCGGAACCAACAAATAGCACTTCTCCTATTTGGGGAGCCTTGCTGACCACCGTTACCAGAGGGCTATTACTAGACAAATCGGTTTTACGAATAACCGCTATCTTTCTACCCGGATAAATATCCATCTTAACTTGTTTTTTTGTTTCTGACATTTTCAAATTAACTTATAATTTTAGATTCCTCTTAATGCAAGGAAGAACCTTGTCTGCGTAGTAGCGACAAGCAGCTCGAACAAACTCACTCACATTCATCCCCGCTTGTTCAGCCCAAACTTTCAGACTACGCTTAAAATTTGGTGGGGATGATATTTGAATAGTTTCCATATTTAAAAAGGAGGAGCTTCATCTTTCTTCTCCTCTGAAGGTGTAGGCAGTTCCTCCTTACTGTCGGACATGACCTCCGTAGTATTCTTGTCATAGCCTAACGCCAAATTATATAAAGTATTTAAAATCGTCTGATCTTTTTCATTCTCAACAACTCGAACCACGGGGATTCTCCACTTTTTACCTTGAGAATTTTGTAACTCTTTAGTCTCAATTTTCGCCCGGATAGAAAACATTGGCCTACCATTGGATGCCGCCGCTGTAAAAAGAGGGGAGAGAGCATACATTGCCGAAGATCTAAAATTCATCATGAAAGGTTTAAAGTCATCAGTCATACAACCAATAGTCCGATACTGCTCTCTCTGTTCCGGGGGATTTTTATTCCTATCCATATACTCCCCCTTAGAGGCTAAAAGAAAGAAACACTCAAAAGTATCCATTATTTCATTTCTGCCGGTGTGAAAAAACTGGCCAACCTTTGGGTTCTGCCCACTAGGGGTTTTGAAATCCTCAGCAGCAGAACTAGCTTGGATCAAAAGAATCTGAGGAGGCCGGATATCCAAAGGATCTACACCTCTCATTCCCAAAGCACTAACATCTTGTAAAAACTTTTTATTGTATATCTCGACTTGTTTCTCTGACGTCATATAAGGCTAAAAAAATATTAATATCTGTAATGAGAATATAACTATTTTATCATTAAGTCAAGAGGCAAATTAAAAGGAGTATCTCCAAAAATGTTAAAATAATTTATATGCCACCAGCAAAAAGAGATGGAAATCGAGTACCAACAATAATCGGAGTATCTACTAGTGACGGAAAAACTCCAATCAATGCGGAAGTTGATCCTGACACAGGGGAACAATTAGTCCAACCACCAACAGCACAAACCCCCACTGTTTACAATAAAACTTTAACCGTAGCAGATACTGAATACCCCCAGGCTCTCCCGGCAGGAACAAAAGAGATTAGGTTCCGATGCAGAACAGCCTTTGATGTCAGATTTGCCTGGGTAACCGGCAAAGTGGCCGGTCCAGTCGCTCCATACTTAACCTTACCAAGCGGGAGAGATTACGCTTCAGATAACAACAAACTTACTGGCCTGACTTTATATTTAGCAAGTTCCGAGGCTGGCGTGGTTGTTGAAATAGAAATCTTTACTTAAAAATGAAAGTTATATCAGGTAGTTCAACAGGAGCATCAGGACCATCAGGGCCTAGTGGGCCAGTCGGACCAGTCGGACCAACTAGCATAGTTCCTGGACCGAGCGGGCCGTCGGGGCCTTCCGGGCCGAGCGGAGCAGATTCGACAGTGTCAGGGCCTTCCGGTCCATCTGGACCGAGCGGAGCGGATAGTACGGTTTCAGGGCCCAGTGGACCGAGCGGGCCTTCAGGAGCAGACAGTACAGTCTCGGGTCCTTCGGGGCCGTCAGGACCGCAAGGTGAAACTGGAGAAACTGGACCGAGTGGGCCTTCCGGACCATCCGGTGCTGACTCAACAGTCTCTGGACCTTCGGGACCGAGCGGTCCGTCGGGAGCCGATAGCACGGTCTCTGGTCCAACTGGTCCTAGTGGTCCTTCCGGACCAAGCGGGGCTGACTCGACCGTATCGGGACCCTCAGGTCCTAGCGGTCCTTCAGGTGCAGATAGTACGGTTTCAGGACCTAGTGGTCCAAGTGGGCCTTCGGGGCCGTCAGGGGCAGACTCAACAGTCAGTGGTCCGACAGGACCAAGTGGACCATCAGGACCTCAAGGGGGCTACGGTGGCTTCTCTGGTCATTGGACATTTGACACCGACACAAATGCAGACACAGTAGATGATCCAGGAGCAGGAGATATCAGATTTGATGCCGCCGCCTCCGGCGATGTAACCGAAATGGTAATAAGTGATACTGATGCTGACTCTCAAAACTTAGACGCGTTCCTTGATGCTCTAGGCGGACCAGCAGGAGAATTTGGATATATAAGAATTTTTAGCAGAGCAAGCCCATCAACAAAATTCTGGGAAGGAATAATTACCGGAATAGGTGATCAGGGAGCATTCCATTGGTTTGAAGTAACCTATACATTAAGTATTGGTGGAGATCCTCCCTTTAGTAATGATGAAGATATAATTGTCAGCTTTACCCCAATGGGAGCAGAGGGACCAACTGGGCCTTCCGGACCAAGTGGTCCGAGTGGACCTTCGGGGCCTGAGGGAGCTACCGGCCCATCTGGACCTTCGGGGCCCAGTGGCGAGGATTCGACTGTTTCGGGACCATCAGGTCCAAGCGGACCAAGTGGTGCAGATTCAACAGTTAGTGGGCCATCCGGCCCATCTGGGCCTTCCGGTGCCGACAGTACGGTTAGTGGACCGTCTGGACCGAGCGGGCCGACAGGACCGAGCGGAGCTGATTCAACGGTGTCGGGACCGAGCGGGCCGACAGGACCGTCTGGACCGTCGGGAGCTGATAGTACCGTTTCGGGGCCGAGTGGACCTTCGGGGCCTAGTGGTGCAGATTCAACTGTCTCAGGACCTTCTGGGCCGAGCGGTCCGTCTGGGGCTGATTCAACTGTTTCAGGACCTAGCGGTCCGAGTGGGCCATCTGGACCAGCCGCCAATGTAGCCACCGATGAAATTTTTGATGCTAAAGGAGATTTGGCAGTAGGAACCGGATCTAATACAGCACAAAAACTAGCAAAAGGTACGGAGGGATATCCATTAGTTTCCAGAGATGCAGAAACCACAGGGCTAATTTATTCACCCATACATATTCTCAATGGCCCTCGAAATTTCCTAATTAACGGAAAAATTGTACCATCGGTGGCTTCTGATGATTTAACTGTGGCTTTGAAAGGAATGGACGGTAACGATCCATCTGCCGCTAATCCAGTTTATATAAGGATAGGCGATGTAGTTAGGAAAATAAGTGCGGCTTTAAGTCGTACTGCTACTGCTGGATCAAATTTCTTTGATTCTGGAAGTTCTGAAATGGCTACTCAAGAAGTAGATTATTTTGTATATCTTGCTTACAATAGCACCGATGAGGCTGTTCAAATAATATATTCTCGTATACCTTACGCTAAAGTGAGTGGTGATTTTTATGCTAGTGGGACTAATGAAAGAGGTAGACTCTATAGTGGTTCTGCTCCTGTGGCAACAGACGATTGTGAGGTAATTGGCAGATTTGCAGCAACTTTAAGTGCTGGTGCGGGATATACCTGGTCAGTCCCTGCTTTTACCAGTAAGAATTTAATCCAAAGACCTATACATCACACTAGGAAATTAACTTATCAGGGAACTTTAACAGGAACAGGCTTTGATGCTGGCAATTCTTCATATTCTGGGCACTATCAGCTTACAAATAACCATGTAGACTTCTGGAATAAAATTACTTTCGGGGACTCAGTTACTTACGGAACAGCCGCAGACTGGAAAGTTTACTTACCCTTTACAGCGTCATCTGGTAGCTATGGTGACGGATTTTGCACTTTTTATTATTTTGATAGTGGCACCCTACAAGCATCTTTATTGGGGGTAATTACCCCTAATGTGAATTATTGTTGGTGTTATTACGATACAAGTTTTATAAGACGAGGTTT
>Ga0307928_10003340_pt1 | contig 12242 bp, 18 predicted proteins | sample AceLakmetagen232_FD_201815 | JGI IMG/M metagenome (GOLD analysis project Ga0307928, IMG submission 201815) | Saline water microbial communities from Ace Lake, Antarctica - #232 | ecosystem: Environmental > Aquatic > Non-marine Saline and Alkaline > Saline | place: Antarctica: Ace Lake... | reverse complement strand
TCAGCGCATTGGCAACATCCTTGATTTTCCCCGGCGCACCCAACGTAGCCGCCACCAGAGAATCTACGACCCGCGCCGCCTCTCCGGCATCTATGCCGAACTGGTTCATCGTCGCATTGAGCGCCTTAGTGGTGACGTCCATACTCTCCAGCGTAGCTTCCGCAAGCGCCACAGTCGCGGGGAGCATCGCGAAAGCCTCTTCCGCCGTGCGCCCTGCGCGAACCATCTGACCAAAGGACTCTGCTGCCTCCCACGCCATAGTGCCGACTTCGGATGTCACTTCTCTCGTCGCCGCACTGACACGCGCCCGCATATCATCAGCAGCGTCACCAAGCAGCCCGGTAGCCGCTACCGCGTTGGCAACCGCCTGCTCGAACTTACCGAACATCGAGGTGGCAGTCTTGAGGAAGCCCAGAATGTGCTTCCCCACGGCCTTCCCGAGGTTCACCACCGCCTCAGTGAAGCGCTTCAACGCATCAATGCTCATCTGAATCGCAGTCTTGGCGAGGTTCACGAACGCAGTGGCCGCCTTCTTCGCGCCCTCCCACATCTGCCGCAGCGCCCACAGCGCGGCCTTCCCAAGTTGCTTCAGGATGAACAGTGCCAGCTTCGCCTGCACGTACAGTACCGCAAACTTCGCAGCCACCGCAGCAATCACAATGACCAGCGGCCAGAATGCCTTGACCGCCTGCAGTATCAGTGGCCCCAGATGTCGGAAGAAGTTGATAATGCGCGCCGTCGTCCGCGTCCCAAACGTCCTCTGAAACGCCTGCTCCCACTGACCAAAAGGACCCCCGCTCTGCTGGAAGCGTTCTTCGGCACGGGCTTGGGCGCGGTGATAGCGTTCGTATGCGTTTTCCGCAGCACTCCGCCCGCCACGACCTCCGCCCGGCCCGCCTCCCCCCGTCGGCTCCAGCGTCACCGGAATCATGACATCACCGTCAGGCACCTGGATATTAGCCTGCATATCAACCGTAACTGTTGTGCGGCGTTCGGGCATTAGACCTCTATCTCGCTTTCATCCTGACTGCTACCCTTGTCGCCCGACATCCTGCGGTTGATCGCGCTGATGAAGATATTCCACAGGTCAAGGTGGTGCTGACTCTGCTCGTCCAGCGGTCTCCCGTTGGGAAACTGCAACGTCATCACCATCCAGGTCGCGTGTTTCCAGAACTTGCGAATGTACATTGCGAACGCGGCTTCGCGCGGCGTCTGTCTCGCATCCACCTTCTCGTCGCGCTTCTCCTCGACGACCGCCGCGCCCGCCTGTATCCGCTCCAGAAATGCGGCGTGTGCTTTGGCATCCGGCTTCGCGCTGCTGATGGTGATAGGCTCGCGCTTCGGCTGCTCCGCTGTCGCCTCCACCGCTGCTTCTGCCTCCGCAGTTGCAATCACTCCGTACCAGGGGTCAAGGACGCCCTCCCTCACGAAGTTTTCAGCAACTGCGGCTGCTCGAAAAGCAAGTCCTCGAAGTCCTGCTGAGGATCGGTGCCGCGACCCGCCAGATAGTCGAGGAAGCCCTCTACCCTGTCTGATAGGTCGGGGTTCCCCAGCATCTGCGTGTAGAACGCCCGATTGTCGCGGTCGGCAACGCTGCTCCCATTGTCATACGTGCGGAAGCCATCGGTGCCATTCGCTTCTTTCACCGGCATCCTGAAGTCGATTATCTGCGTCATGCACTTCGCGACAAACGCCTTGCTCGGGTTCACTGTCGCGCTGACCTGCATCTTCTCCGCTTTGGCCTGCTTCTGTTGCCGACGGCCCTTCCGGGTCTGCTGCTGCTGGTCGAAGTGGTACTGCGCCGACGCATTGAGAATATCGTCCTCGTCGAGCGCCGTACCCGTCGCCGTGATGAACATATCCGGCTTGAAGTCGTTCTCAGGGAACAGCAGCGTCTGCTCCTCCTGCGCCATAGACACGACCATGCTGTCCGATACCTCGTCACGCACCTCTTCGTCTTCGTTGCCCGCTACGACTTCCTTGTCAGCCATCCTTCTGCGCCTCCTTGTTGGTCTCTTTCTGAACGGCATCAATGGTGTGTCTCACGCCTCGAAACGCCCGCTCGTAGCCGCCCAACGTCGGCAACGCCGCGAAAGCGGCCTCCGGGTCCTCCATCGCCGCGATCTTGATCACCTGCTCCACACTCGCCACCATCCGCAGGCCGTAACCCTGCCCGCACAGCCTGACTATCTCGTCGAACTCAGCTTTGCGGTGTCGCCCTACTATATGCGAAAAGACGACGCGGCTGGTGTTCTTCACCAACTGCGCCGCCACTATTTCGAATCCGCACATGCCGAGTATCGCCGCGGTTTTCATGTCGCGAATCTTCTCTACATCTATCGTCCGGTCCTCAGTAGTCTCAGTAGCCATCATTCACCTTTCGTTAGTCGAAGCTCACTTCCCCCACATTCTACGACGCCGCCTCCGCCACCACACAGGCGTCTGTAACCGTAACTCCAACCTGCTTCTCCAATGCCTGGAAGCTCACGCTCTCCCGCACGATGCCACTGTCCGGCGCGTTCAGCGGATCCTCCGTGTACACGATACGCGGCATGGTAAACGTACATGTTACGTCTGACAACACGCTCGCCATCGTCAGCACATACGCGCATTCCTCGCCGCCCATGAACGCATCGTAGATGTCGCTGTTGGCGTAGATTCTGTCGAATGAACCCGTCCAGACTGCCTTCGCGCTGCTGGGCAGGTCGTACGGATAGGTCGAACCAGGGTTCTGCAATGTCCCCATATCGCCGGGGGCCTCATTCATGTTGTTGAACTCCAGCGAGTGATTCCGCGTCACGTTACTCCCCGCCAGTACCGCACCCGGCACACCGTATGTGCCGCCCTCCGCTGTCTCCAGCGTCGTCTCCTTGTAGCGATAGGGCCGCGTCGTGAACAGCGATTCGTCGCCATCTACCGAAGCTGGCGTCGGCTCCGCGATACCCGCGACGTTCAGGTCAAGCGAGACATAGTTGCCAGCATAGTCCACAGCAATCGTCCCGCCCATGACCTTGCAGTTGGTGTACGTCTCCTTCGTGTGGCCGAGGTCGCGCGTGATCGTCGCCCAGTTGGTCTGAAAGTACGTGGCCTCACTGGTGCGCCCCCAAATCCACGTATAGAGGTCGCCTGCCGCCACATACCCCGGAATGAAAGGAATTCGCAGCGTCCCCTCCATGTAAGTGCCGCCGGTCTCGTAGTGCTTCGGCCCGTAGTGACCGCCGCTGTACTGGAAGAACGTGTAGTTCTTGTTGTTCGTCAAGTCCGTGCCCTCAGGCAGCGGCAGCTTGTACGCGGTCCCGGCCTCTGCGTCCTTCGCGGTTTGCAGCGCCACCGTCACGTTACAGTACTTGTGCGGAATGAATGCGTCCGTCATGTGAAGCCCCTCCTGTCAAAATGCTCAGGCATTCAGTGTGGCATAGCCTGGGCGGTCTGGTATCGCCGTGATATTGATGGCATCTCCATTCGTGCCATTCGTCAGCGCCACTGAGGCGATGCTCTTGATGACACGCTGCACAAACGCCTGGTCGCTGTAGGTATGGTTCAGGTCGTCATCCAGCACGAGGCTCGTGTTCGCGTTGACGGTGCCAATCGCCAGAATCTCCGTCCAGCCATACCCGTCGGCTGTCTTGAGCCGCATGAAGGCGTTCTGTGCCGTCGTGAACGTCCCCGCGCACGCCGCCGTCAGCGTGATCGTCTTGCTCTCGTGGTTGATATTCTCGATGGTCGCTTCTTCATTGGCGGTGTCATCGTCGTGCAGGTAGACTACATCGCCAGGTATGAATGGGAGCGTGTCCTCTGCGGTGAACGAGGCTGCCCCATCGCAGTCCGCAGTCATCGCCACCGGCCACGTGCGGTCTTGTATCAGCACATGCTGCCCGGCTACCATCCCCGCCGTTGCACCCATCGGCACCGTGTCATTCCCGCTCGTTATCCCGTCACCGGTCACGTCGTTACTGGCAATTAGCACCTGGTCCCCACCGCTCATCGTGTTCGAGATCACTTCCGTCTCGGCACCCGTCGTATCATCCGAGTAGGTCGCGGTGTACGCCAAATCGAGGTCGCCGGCGCCGATGTCCCCCACCGCCTCTACCACCAGCGGCGCAAAGTCCATATCTGTGTCGAGCACGTTGCTGTACACATAGGTCGGCGCACCCGCCATTGTCGCGACACAGAGGATAACCTCCTCAACGCACGACAGATAGGTGCTGCTCAGGCTCGCGCCCTGCGCCCGCAGCCATGCGTCGGTCAGGTTGAAGGGCACGCGGTAGTGCCTATCCGCGAACATCGTACTCATGCTGGCGAATGCACCTTGCCCCGTTCCCGTACCGTTGATATACCATTTGTAGATGCTGGACATCAACCCGGCGAACTCGGTGAAGAAGGCATTGTTGATAGCCGCCGACGAGGTATGCTTCAGCGCGCTCTGCATATCCGTGAGCCGTGTCAGCGAGCCCTCTGCGGCAAGCGTGGTGTCCGCCGACCGCATAATCTGCGTGCTCCAGTCAGCGGTCGTGCTGAACTTGGCGCCGTCGTCAACACAAGCTTGCAACACCCCCGCCATGAGGTCCCAGCTATACGCTGCGGTGTAGTCGTCAATCTGGGCCATCGTTACTCACCGTCTTTCTTCGCGGGTTCTGCTGGTGGTGGTGCCGGTGCCACTGGCTTCGCAGGTGCAACAGGTACGGCGGCAGGCTTCGCCTTCGGCTTCGGCTTGACTGGTGCAACCGGCTTCGCCGCCGGCTCCCATGTATCCGCAGGATCGTTCAAGTATCGCAAATGTCCTGAGCGTTTAGCCATCTCACGTCACTCCTATCCGGTTCCAATCAATGTCGCCGTGCCCTGCAGCGAGTAGGCGTTGACTGTGATACGCACGATACCCGCCCGCATCATCGCCGAATCCTTGCCCCACGGCATGGACGGCTCATCGCTTCGCACCCTCACATTCACTGCTATGCCGGTGAGGCTAAACTTGTCCTGAAAGAGGGCCTTGATACTGCCCCGATAGTCGTTCATCTTCGTCAGCGTGTCGGCTTCCTTGCGGCCCTTGATATAGACCATCATGTCGAAAGCATAGTCCTCTTCGACCCAGCCCGCAAGCGGTGTAGCTCCGCCGCCCCGCATGGTCTCGTTTACGGTAGTCGAGCCGCTGTCGAAGATAAGCACTGCGGGGCATTGCGGCGAACCTATCTCCTCCGGAGTCGAGTACCAGCGCGGCTTCTTCTCCTCGGAGTAGTTCTTCCACTCCGCATCGAGTGTCTCTTTGATAGCGTCCGCTATGGCGTTGGATACGGACATGATTAGTCCTAGTCTCTCGAAGTGCCCGTCACATAATCCACGAGGACATCTGCAATGTCATCGGCATTTTGCTGAGTGATGCGAAACGGTTCTCTCGCGGGCATCGGCGGCCACCTACGGCCTACCGCATGTATCCCCCCGAGGTCGTGACCTTCACCGCTGTCCACCGGCAGATTAGAGCCGAATGTCAAGTACGTGTTCGTCCGGACCTCGTAGTGGTCGCCCGACAAGCCCGTCAGTTGATCGCGCATCCTGCTGGTCAATGTCAGTATCGGGTTGCCGGGGAAGTTATCTTCCTTCCACTCTTTGTAGCTCAGGCCCCCCAGCCACCTGCTCGGATTATCCGACAGCGACTCCCACCGAGGGTGTTCTTCGGTGTGCCCCTCGTTCTCAAAGAGCGCCTGCTCCGCGTCGAAGAGTATCCCCATCACCGCATCCCACGCCGGACTCACATCGTCAGCCCGCACCCGCATCTCATGCGCGTACTGCGCGAAGCCTCGCTGCGCGATTGCCGCCCTTGGTATTCTCAGTCTGCCTCGCGGCATTACCACGCCTCGCTTCCGCCAGGTACTTGAGTCCGAGTGAACAGCGGGTCGGGCTCCGTCGAACTCTGTGCCCTCCCGTCCGTCGGCACGTACTGCAACGGGCTACTCGCATCCTCCGCGTCTGTCGGCGCACTGCGCCCCGTCGTTAGGGCTGTTATCTGTATCTCCGCCATCCGGTCGAGTTCGCCGGCCCACCAGGTACTCTCGTCATTCCCCTCCGCCGAATACGCCCAGCGCAGGTACATCGCCGCCGACTGCATCGCGCATACGTCCTTCACTTGGGCAAACGCGCCCGGCGATTCCGTCTCGTCCACCGGCACCGTCATATACCGGCGCAACCGATTGTCAAGCTGCTGCTCCACGCGGTCGATGAACTCAGTCATACGCACGATGTCAATTTCGCCGCCCGACAGTTCCACGGCGTCCTCGTCGAAATACTCCTTGGCATCAGTCCACAGAATGTAGCTCATCCCTGCCGCCTGTCTATTTGCCTAGTCGTGCTGCGCGGGCTGCCTTTGCCTTGTCGATTAGCGCCGAGAGTTCGACGTCCACATCCACGGGATTCTTCTCTAGGTCCTTCCGAGCACTGATGCTGCTGATCAGCGTAGCGCATGACGCTGCGGTGTCCTGCGCCCCGCGTTGTGTATCCGGGTCAATCGAGGTATCAACCAGTACCGTCTCGTTCCTCTCCAGCGCCTTCAGATGATCCAGCGCCTCCTGCTTACTCACCTTGCGCCCGTCGAGCAGCGCCTGGTACACTTCTGGCTCCGGCGCGGGCTCCGCCGCCGGCATTACCACTGTCCTTGCTGCTGCATCCATCCTTCACGCCTCCTCAGTTTCGTCTCAGTGAACGTCAAACCACGACCGCCCATACGGTGACGGTCGCGGCGCTTGCTCCGTTATTGGTGACGTTGACTCGCACAAACGGCACCGAATCCAGCAGCGCAAACAGCGCCGCCTGCGTATCGGCTACAATCGTCACGTTAGCCGCCTGTATCTGCTTCGAGGCTGCCGCGGCGGTCAGGTCGTGGACGTAGCTCACATACCAGTCGCCATCTTCCTCAATGGCAACCTCGGCGTCGAACTGCACGGACTCGACGCCCGCACCTACGTCGGCCGTCACCAGAAACGTAATCTGGCTCCAGCCATCAAACCGGAACAACTTCTCACTGTCGGTGATTGGGAACACTACGGTCACACCATCAGCGGCAATCACCTGAGCGTCACAGATGCACTCGGTTTGGCTCTGCGGCATGGCTGCTCACCTCCAGTTGCTGCTCTTACGGAGTCGTCCAGCCGGTCGAGTCCACCCAAGCGGCTCCGTTGAGGAACCGAGCTACACCAGCGCCCGGCGCGATGATCGTGGCCGAGGTCCAGCGCTCATAGTCCTCAATCCAGTGATACTGGAAGTTGGGTGTCGTGACCTCGGAGTCCCAGATTATCAGGTTCTCTGTGGGTTCCGGCCCCTCCGGGATGCGCCACATCAGCGGCATCGCGGCAAGGTCCACCGTCAGCATGTAGTTCTCCGGTATCCAGTCACAACTGACTACCGGGATGCCAGCGGCGCGGAACTCGACGGTGAAGCCCAACTGCTGGAGCTTGTCCATCACCGGCGTCGAGTTGAATGCCACGGAGTTCCAGTCGGCGATCCCTTCGAGGTTCGTCGCCTGCTCACCGTGGATGAAGGACACGATGTTACCGGTCTTGTACCCGTGCTCCTGGATGTGCCGTTTGTCCGCCGCGAACATCGGCAGAGACAGAACACCCGCCGCCGCGCTTGCCACATAGTGGTCGTGCGTGCTGAGGAATGTGTTCGACTGGAACTTCGGCGGCGTCTGCGTCGCGGAATACCATCCGCCGAACGTCAGGCACGGCTGCAGGCAGGACTGTGTGATGAGGTCGAAGTCGGCCCGCAACGACTCCTCGTGGTCGCGTGTGATCTTCGTCGAGGATAGGCCCTTCGTCCAGGCAAGCTGCGTGATGCTGCCGTTGATGCCCCAGCGCACCGGCTCTGCCAGTGTAACGCGTCGGTACGGCGTGTGCTGCATGTCGGGCCGGTCGGTATCAGGCCCCATCTTCTCGAACTGCTTCCCCCGATAGGAAATCTCCACCGTGGTCAGCTTGGTGTAGTCGGGGTCGCAGAGTAGCTGACGGAAGTTCTGGTCAGCCTCATTGTGCTGCTCGACGCGATCCTTGAAGATCGTGTACAGTTGACTGGTCGGTACGTCGTCGCTGGTAAATGCGCCAGGCGTCCCAGCCATTACAGCCACCTCCTTCTATCTTCGTGTGGTAGTCTCCGTCTCGCTAGTGCTGGGTCTGCTGCGCGATGATCTCGGGGTCGATGATCCACTGCTCGTCAGTTACGGCGATCCCCATGATCTGGCTCGTGTCGCCTGCGGTCACACTGATGTCGCCCGGCGTGTTGGACACGTACACCGCGCCACCAGGACTGAGGCTGCTGTAACCGTCCATCTGCCCCAGCCGCTTCGCGAGCGCCATGTCGCCAGTCGAGCTTCCGGCCTCAGCTACGCCCATCGCCGGCAGTTCCTCGTTCCCGGCATCGGCGCAGGCCAGATACATCAGCCCGTCGCTGTTCGAGATCGATACAATCTCGCCCTTCACGATGTCTTCGCCGGAGATTGCCCGAAAGTTGGGAAACGGGTTCACATAACTCTCTGCCATTCGACTCACCTCTCTTGCTCTGGAATGCTACGGAATACTGCTGGAACTATCGCGACTGCGGCTTCAGGTACTCGACGTAAGCGGCCTCCAGTTCAATGCTCTGGGAGGCGGCGATGGCGCGGACGCCCTTCTTGTCCTTCTCAGGGATGTCCTTGGCCTCCAGCCACGTCTCGCCAGTCAGTTCGCCGGTCGACGCCGTCGCGGTGATGCCCGGGGCCTGTGCGATAGCTACCATGCCGATTTCCCCCTTGTTACCCTCCACATACTTCCGGAGAGCGGTTGCTGTCTCGACGCTGGGGTGGATGATGTTGGCGGCGAGGACCTCGATAGCGGCGGGCGTGTACATCTTCCCGTCGATGACGGTAGCCGCAAGTTCCTGCTTCACCTCCGTCTCAACCTTGTCCCCTTCCAGCACTTCGACGCGCGCAAGGACATCCTTCTCTCTCGCCTCGGCTTCCTCAGCGCGAGTCTCGGCGGCCTTCAACTTCTCACCCGCATCAGTCGCAGCTTCCGCAGCCGCTTCGTTCTCCGCACGGAGCGTCGCGAGTTCGTCCTCCGGCGTCACCGGCTTCTCGGGGTCAGCCGCTGGGTCCTTCTCCGGCTCCTTGATTTCGGCCATGAACGTCACGTAGGCCGCGTCATCGGCGAAGTCCTTCGTCAACTCCACCCACGCCTCGTCGGTGACTTCTCCGTTCGCCTTCTCGTACTTGGTGCGTGCGTCCTTGACCACCGCTTCGCTTGCCATCATGTCGCCTCCTAGTGTCAACTGTGCGGCCTGGGCCTTCTCGTCACGAGACTGTTTCGCTGCTGCTACCGCCGCGTCACCGGCGAGGTACTCGGATGCGGCGACCTGTAGTTCGGGCTGGTCGAAGAAGAAGGGTCGCGTTACCATCGCTGCCGCAAAGATGAAGTTGGAACGCATATCGAATGTCGGGGACTTGCGCGTGGAGTCATACCAGTGCAATGATAAATAGGGGAGTGTGCCGTTTTCCACAACAGCTACACCATTATCCGTCCACTCGATGCCACCGTAGAGCACTTCGTCGCGAAGTTCAATCTCTTTCACCCAACCGTAAGCGCCCGCGCTGCGGAGTTCGTGTCTTCCGTCCTCATCAATCGGGATGCCTTTAGGACCAGGGATGCCCGCATTGAAATGCGCTATTATCTCATCCGCATCAGCCTTCGTGGTCTCAAACTCTCCGAATGAGGGGTGGAAGAATTTGCCTAGCGGAAGTATTGGGTGCCAAAAAAGGCCTCCATGCTCAGTGCCATCGCTAGCGGCGATGGCCGCCACAAAAGTCTGCATCACGCCGTCGTCTCGGTAGATTATGCTCGGCTGCTGGGTATCTTTGCTCATCTGAACCAACACCCTTTCACGCATACAAAAAGCCCGTCAATGCTCTACCCTATTCCCTTGCACGAGGGGGGCAAAACACTGCCGGGCTATTTGCGCTACTCAAGCAGTTGTTATTCAGTTGTCTTCAGTCAAAAAGATTATACCATCCTGAAACCAATGTCAAGCACGATTATGAGGCGCAGGTCGAATCACCCGATTGCTACACTGCTGTAGGCGTGGCAGCGCGGGCACAAAAGCCGGAGCCTGACCGGCCCTGTGCAAGCAAGTTGGCAAAGGATGCGCGGCTTCGACAGGGGAGGCCTGTTGTCTCGCGCAACGCACTTTGGATTGCCGCACCGCACCCGCCACTCACCGGGACGCACCTGTTCGACCTGCGCCTGCATCGCGACCTCTGTTGTCTCGCTCTGTGTCATCAGTCGTCCGCCTTACTGTCGCCGAGCCAGCCGAGCTTGTGGAGCACGAGGACCAAAACGAACAGCCCCACCGCTCCCCAAATCACGCCCGCATAAAAGTCTGGCACCCAGAATCCCATGATCAGCCTTCCTCCTCGTTGTCGGTCTCGGTAGCCTCGTCGGAGACGGCAAAGACATCCAGACACGCGCGGCGAATGGACTCCGTCATGCGCCTGTGCGAGTTCACGAACTTCTGGTCCATCGCGCTAAGTCGTAACGGCTGCACCATCATCATTTCTCAGCCTCCGTATCCGTCTCAGTAGCACGTTCAGTCGCCGGCTTTATCAGCGGCTTGGGCAACTCATCCAGCGCTGCGAAGTCGAACTCCGCCAGAAGGCTGTTCACGATTTCAAGCGGCATGTTCGTCCCGTCATTGAAGATGCGTTCCAGCGCCCGCACCAATGCGTCGAGGTCGCGGACCCCGATCTTCCCATGCACCAGCTTCGGCAACTTCTGCCCCGTCTCCGGCGTGTTGAACTGGCACAGTTGCCGTATCGCATACCGATTGAAGTACTCGCAAATCCAGTCGGCGATGCCCTCCAGGCTCATCAGGAAGAAGCTGCTGCTGTCACGGCTCAATGCCCATGCGCCACCGTCGCCGCCCTGCGCGAGGCCCACAAACTGCCCCAGCACCGTCTGCAACATGCTCTGGTGCTGGCGCTCGATATGAGACTCGAATGGGACATCCGCAGGCCCCAACGTGAGCAAGCCGACAACCCATCCGGCGGGGGCTATCATGCCTCCCTTGGCCTCGGTGCGGATCCGCTCCAGCATCGCCATCACTTCGTCATACTCTTCCTCGCTGGCACCCGTCTCCGGCGCGGTAGCAAACGGTATCCCACACGCCTGCCGCTCGATGCGAATTGCCGCAAACGTCTCGAACACGCCCTTGGCATAGAAATGCTTGTACGCCTGTCGAAACGCGCCGAGACCCTCGGGGTTCCCCGCCTCGTCACGCCACGTCCAGACCATCAGCTGGTCTATCGGAATCTGCACATCTACCGGCTGTTCGGTTTCGGGGTTTCGCCCGCGTTGCTCAAGGCCGCGCAAGCCACCGGTGCTGTCGAACTGCCACTTCTGGATCGTCGAACGCTCCCGCTCCGCAAACTTCTTCCAGCCCAGAAACCCGCCGCGCTGCGGCTTGAACTCGAACACCTTCTCGTGAACGGTGAAGCCGTACAGAACCGCCAGCACCGCCTTCCGCAACACGTCGTCGAACGAGTGCGTCATCCCCGCAGAATCGAATAGGTTCCAGCGAATGTTATCCGAAAGCTCTTTGTCATCGCCGTCTTCGAGGCCCCAACTCGCCTGCCGAATCGGGAGTGTGATCAACTGCTCCATCGCCGCCGGTGCGCTGTCCGACCGGCGCATCTCCTCGAAAGCAATCATGCGTGTCTGGAGGTTCTGGAGCTTTGCGTTGTACTCCTGCGTGATACGGCCGCCGCTCACTTGCAGGCCGCTGACACCAATCTCGCCCAGCAGATTCTGCGCGCCCGCATCGCCAACGTCGGCGGCGGCGGCAAGCATCGGTACATCGTCGGGGTGCATTACTATGCGGGGGCGGTCGTGTCTGTCTGTGGAGCCGAGGCCGCGGACGCTCTTCATGCTGCGGAGCTTCGTCTGATACTCGGTCCACGTCATATTCGGGGGGTCTTCAGGGGGGCTGCTATCAGCCACCTCGCGCTTCATGGGGAACCAGTTGCCGAGGAAGTTGCCTACGCTATACTGCCACGGTGCCGGCATCTAAATCTCCTCCAGCGCTTCACCACTTGGTATTGAGCATCTCAGTCAACCTACTGTCTGGCTCTATGGTCGTCGCCTTGACAGGCATGGTATTCCGTTTTTTCCCACGTGTCAAGGCGAGGTCGGCCAGCATCAGTGCGTCGAGGTGGTCAACATTCTTGCCAGTTC
>Ga0307928_10003336_pt1 | contig 12250 bp, 13 predicted proteins | sample AceLakmetagen232_FD_201815 | JGI IMG/M metagenome (GOLD analysis project Ga0307928, IMG submission 201815) | Saline water microbial communities from Ace Lake, Antarctica - #232 | ecosystem: Environmental > Aquatic > Non-marine Saline and Alkaline > Saline | place: Antarctica: Ace Lake... | reverse complement strand
ATTTTTACCCATGTAAGTTACCAACGTAATTAAGTCCTCCTTCAATGGAAAGGCGTCAGTTCCCATAAAGAGAAAATAGGCTCCAGAGGCTCTAGTTAAAGCCAGGTTATGTGCGGCGGCCAATCCGTTGTTTTCTGACTCTATTAACAAAACATCCTGATAGTTTTCTTTAACCAAATCGGCAGAACCGTCAGAAGAGCTGTTATCCACTACAATAATTTCCAGATCTTCTTTAAATTCCTCCTTCGCTTCCTTCAAGTTTTCTAGGCAATCCTTAAGAATGTTTTTTGTATTGTAATTAACTATTATTATTGAGGTTTTCGACATTTTTTATTTAGTGTTTCTGCAATCGTAAATAAATACTAAATCCTGGTAAAGATCCCCAAAACCTTCAATAGGAGTTGATACGCAACTCCCAGGTAAAGATTTTTCCGGCTGCGGTCTGTCCACATCTTTAGAAATAAGTGCATATGACACACCATCATTATAATACTTTGAAAAGTTACCTTTGTAATAATGATTAAAGCTCTCGATACCGTTTGGAATCCACACGAGGCTATTCCTGCTAAAGGAGTTCAGGTATTCGGTTGCTTGTGCAAAATATTCGCCACTATTTTCATACACTCCCAATTTTAATGCTGCGGGCGATCCACCAAATAGGGGAGAGTAATAAGCTGAATTCACGGGAACGTAAGTCAGGTAAGTTAATAATGAGAAATTTAGGATTAATAATACCGAGATCTTTGCAAAAATCGGTTTTAGGGAATCCAAAAATAAGGAGACAAACAAAACTATGTACGGAAAAAAAACTAAACTATAGCGATCAATCTTTTTGGCAGATAGAGTTAGGAACAATAAATAAGTCATGAATCCTAGGCCTATCCAAAGGGATTTAGAATTCCAAATCTTTCTTTTAAAAATGGAAATCAGAAAGAAAATTAATGTGAACGGAGAAAGCTTGAAACATAGAATTATCGGGTAGTAAAACCATTTAGTAGGGCCAGTAAAATATGTGGCGCGAAAGTCAGTTGAAACAGCATTAAAAATTGCGTTGTAAAGTTTCTTAAGCACATATAAAGGAGATACCCACATTGCCGGGAACAAAACGAAGAAGGTGAAACCAAAAATCAACCCATATTTTAAAATAGGAATAATCTTTCTGTCTTTATGAGAAATACTGACAATTATTAAACCCAAAATAGGTACCAGGATTAACGATGTCAATTTAGAAAGGGCGGCTAGACAAAATACAATCGAGGAGATGTATAAAAATAGATCTTTTTTGGACTCACTCCAGTAAATCAAGCTTAGTAACGCCGTAAAGGAAAAATACGTTTCCAATGAAGTTAAATGAAACCAACGGTCAAGCCCTATCAGATAGGGTTCTGCGGAAATTAAAAGTACAAAAATTAGCGCTACCCTTGTGTTAAAGATCTTTTCGATGAGGAAAAACTGAAATAACAGAAGGAAAGCTAACACAACAACTATTTGAGCCTTTGATATTCCGTGGATTACGGGATAGAAATCAGCGTCTTCTAAGGTATTAGGGGTTGTTTTCAAGACATGTCGCTGATAAGAAGAGACTAACTGGTTTAGAGGAGCATTTAAAAGCATTAGTGTAACTCCGGGGTGATAGCGCTGATAGGTGGATTTTAAATCGCCGGTTTTTACCGCCTCCAAAAAATTTAGTGAGCGCCTGTGCCAACGGCCTGCGTCAGAGTTAGAAATATCGGATCCAACACCATAAAGTCGAGAAGTTAAGAAAAACATAAAGGCCAATACTAAAAGTAGATTTCTTGGCGTAGATATTATTTTTAACTTACTTGGTAACGACAGTTCCTGCATCCTACCAATTGTAACAATAACAAAGATTTTTCGGAAAAAAACAGATAAGGCGCGAACGAAAAATTTCATCATCTAAAAAATTGATATACTAAAGACATGAAAAAAATTTTCACATGGATTAAATCCAACAAACTAACTTCAGTACTTATTTTGGCCGTCTTTCTCCTCCTATTTTACCCAAGTGGCGGGGAATTCAGATCTTCTATAGACAACTACTCCGAGTATAAAACTGAATCGCTCGACATGGTTTCTGAGAGCGCTCCTCTGGGGAGAGGTGGTATGGGATTTTCTTCAAATCTTCCGATACCTAGTCCGAGCGCAACACCACATCCGGAAGTAGAAAAGAGAATGAAAGTAAAAAATGCTTCTATCTCGTTGCATGTCAAAGATGTAAAAGAGAGTGTAACGACAATAACCAAATATGTAGAACAAATCGGTGGGTATGTAGTAACTCAAGAAGTAAATACACCGCAAGAATCTTCTACAGGATATATGTCTGTTAGAGTACCTTCTGATAAGCTGGCAGCAACTCTAGAGTACTTCGGTGAAAAGGCTGTGAGAGTGGTGCAGGAGAAAATTACCGGCCGAGATATAACGGATGAATATGTGGATACGCAGGCTCGATTGGCTATATTGGAAAAGACAAAGACCATTTTTGAGGAAATCTTAGACGAAGCCATAGAGTTTGACGATATTTTGAGAGCAAACCGAGAGATTCTTAGTATTCAAAGCCAAATTGAGTACGTTGAGGGGCGGCTGCTATACATGGAAAAAACCTCCGAAACTTCCTTGATTACTATTAGCATGTCCACGGACGAATTGGAGCTTGGATATGCTCCTTCCGATGCTTGGAGACCAAAAGTTGTGCTTAAGAAGGCGGCACGATCATTAGTTGCGGATGCCAGAGGATTTGGAGAGGTAGTGATTTGGATTGGAGTTTATAGCGTACTTTGGGTTCCCGCTTTGGTCATTGTGTTAATTGTGAAAAAAGTGCTAAAGAATAGAAAGAGCAAGTCTAAAGTCAGTAAGAAATAGAGAAAAAAAGAGGCAAGGAGCTCAATACTATGAGTTCCTTGCCCTACGGGGCTAGTTGTACTTTGTAGCGGATTCCTTCGTAAATCCTGTGGATCCATCGTACGGCCCCAAGCGCCATTGTTCTTGCGGGGGTTTCCTACCCCAACATGTAACTAATTTTCGGCCGATCCGGCAACGTTTCTTCCCCTTACGAACATACTCCTTATCCAAGAACCTGCGAACGTCGCCTATAGTCAAGTTGCAGACGGTCCTTGTCTTCCTCAGCCTCCCATAAACCTCTGCGGCCGTCCTTCTCTGACCTCCAATCATGTACTTTTCCACCACGTTAAGTTGCCCCTCACTCCATATTCTTTTCCTCCTAACCATAGCGGCCTCCCTTTAGGGTTATTACAACGATCCCAATTAGCCATATACTACAGGATTATTGATAAAAAATAAAGTACTGTCTTAAATTCTTGATTTCAATCAGTTTTCGGCTAAAAAACGCTCCAAATCAATGGCCGCCATTGTACCAAATCCGGCGGCTGTAACAGCCTGCTGATATCTAAAATCTGCCACATCTCCAGCTACAAAAACGCCGTCCTTGGAAGTCTTTGCTCCTTCAAAAGCAACCACATATCCTTTTTGATCCAAATCTACAAAATTCTCCAAAAAATCCGTGTTAGGGCGGTGACCAATAGCAATAAAAACACCCTCAATTTGCGACATTTTGGTAATTTCTTCTGTTTCGTTATTACGTACTCTAATTCCTCTTACTGCAACATCCCCTAAAATTTCCTCTAACTCAGTATTAAAATGAAACTCGATTTTTTCATTGCTAATGGCGCGTTCCTGCATAATCTTGCTAGCTCGCAAAACGCCACTACCTTTACGAACCAAAACATGTACTTTTGTAGCAAATCGGGTTAAAAAGATAGCCTCCTCCATAGCCGCATCGCCCCCGCCAACAACGGATATCTCCTTTCCCTTAAAGAAAAATCCGTCACAAGTAGCGCAAGCAGAAACCCCTTTTCCTATCATTCTTTGCTCACTTTCAAGACCTAACCACTTCGCCGAAGCTCCAGTTGCAATAATAATCGAGCGGGCCTTATATATTTCTTGGTCTGCAAGTTCCAAGATAAAACCTTCTTCAAAGCTTCCAGAGATTGATGAGACTTTGGAGTCAATAATTGCGGTATCAAATTTCTGAGCCTGATTTTTGAAGCGATCTATCAATTCAGGACCCTGAATTCCTTCGGGAAACCCCGGAAAGTTTTCCACTTTTGTTGTAGTGCAAAGTTGGCTTCCCAATGCCTCTCCTGCAAAAACTACGGTGGATAATTGTGCGCGAGATGTATAAATTGCTGCGGTTAATCCGGCCGGACCGCCGCCCAAAATTGCTACATCAAACTTTCGTACTTTTTGGGAGCCTTGTAACTCCAACTCCTCTTGGGTATCATAAACCTTTTGCGACACCTGTAAGTTATTTTTTCTCATCTCCTCCAAATCTCCTTTCTCTACTTGTAAAATCAACTAATGCTTTTTTAAACTCCTCTTCTTTGAAATCTGGCATGTGCACATCAGCAAAATAGAACTCGCTGTAAGCAGATTGCCACGAAAGAAACCCGCTTAATCTTTGCTCTCCGGATGTGCGAATTACTAAATCAGGGTAAGGATAAGCCTGATCACCTGTGTCAAGGTAATTTTTGAAAAAGTAATAAGGATACTTGCCGTTATATTTTCCAACTTCTTTGTAGAGGTCCTTTGCCGTAATCTTATTTTGACCTATATCCTCTGCAATTTTTTGTACTGCTCGAAGAATTTCATCCTGCCCACCATAATCTAAACCAATATTTAAAACGTGAGTTTTGTTTGTAGCACTCCTGGTTTCTGCCTCTTCTATTTTTTTTCTGAGAACTTTGGGAAGTCTAGATTTTCTGCCTAAATGAATTATACGCGTATCATTATCCAGCGCTTCTTGTAAATGATCGTCTAAATACTGAGCGTATAGCTTCATTAGATAACTAACTTCCTCCTTGGATCGATTCCAGTTTTCTGTGGAAAAAGCCCAGAATGTCATGGTGTGTATACCAAGATCCCGAGCAACTCTAATCACCGCATTAACAGCTTCAAAACCACGACGATGCCCTTCCAATATTGGAAGGCCTCTGGATCGCGCCCAACGACGATTACCGTCTGGTATAATCGCAACGTGGTTGGGCATTCTGTCCTTATTTGTAAGAGGTGTCATAAAGTAAGTATATCACTATAGGAAGAGGGGGTCTTCTTTGGTAGGGGAAAGTAAGTGACCTAATCTGAATAAGTTGCGAAAGACATTGGACGAGGCCGCGCCGTAGGATATACATAAAAGCAAGGAAAGGGGCTCTGTTTTTAAACAAGGGCCGTCCTGGTCTAAAACCCATATATAATCTTTCAAAGAACAGTCTCTCATGATAAAATACAATACGTTATTAAGTGTGCGAGAGTAGCTCAGCTGGCTAGAGCATCTCCCTTCCAAGGAGAGGGTCGCGGGTTCGAATCCCGTCTCTCGCTCCAACGAAATGTTCGTGCTTACTCACATTTACGTTGGCCCGTACAACTTCAAGAAGTTGTACGGTCACATTCAGAACGCAAAGCGACCTATCTGGCTTAACAAAATGTACTCGTTTTGTTATACCTAAAAGGTTTGTACTCAAATCTTTTAGATCTGACGAAATACTATCTTTACGCTAATATTTACGTTGGCTCGTACAGTTTTGGTCGGCTACTCGAGCCTTAGCCTCACACTAAACACTTTGGAATTTCCCTTTAACTACGTTATAATTCTAAGAGTCGGGGATACTAACAATCTAATTCAGGCCCCAGTAGCTCAGAGGATAGAGCAGTTCCCTTCTAAGGAAAAGGTCGGGGGTTCGATTCCCTCCTGGGGCGCCATTAAAATTTGTTTACAAATTTTAATGGGCCAAGCATAATTCTACAGAATTTGCTTGCACCCGAAGGAAGTGTAAACACTTCCTGAGAGCTGTAGACTTCTACGCAATTTTAATGGTCTAATGTAAATGCAAGTTCTATTAAGGATGGAGCTTAAACCAAAAATCAAAGAAAAAATCTCATATAATAGAAGTATGAATAAAAACCAGGGGGTACAAAACGAAAATTGCATTTTTTGTAAAATCGCTAAGAAAGAAATTCCAGCTGAAATAATTTGGGAGAATGAGGATTTTATGGCCTTTTTGGATATTTTTCCGGTAGTTCCAGGAGCAACAGTTGTAATCCCAAAGAAACATTACGATAGTTATATTAAAAACGCTAGTGGGGAAGTGACTAATGCCTTAATGGAAGCTGTTAAAAAAGTCATGGAAATCCTGGACAAAAAACTGGAAGGGAATGTTCAAACCAAACTTATTTTTGAGGGAATGGAGGTTTCTCATCTGCACGCAAAACTTTGGCCAACGTACTCTGAGATCAGGGAAAAAATTCCCGATAAACAGGCAACTCCCGAAGAACTCAAGGAAATAGCTAACAAAATAAGGTCTTGAGGTATAATACAAAAGCTTAATCCCAAGATTTACTTGGGATTGACGTCCGCGGGCGAGTGGCGGAATTGGTATACGCTACAGACTTAAAATCTGTTGAGATTTATCTCGTGCGGGTTCAAGTCCCGCCTCGCCCACCAAACATGTCGTTACACGACCTGTTTGGACCAACGATAATACGAGCGTGAGGCGAGTATTTCGTTGGGCCCGAAAAGTTCGTACTCGAACTTTGAGCAACTTTAATGTACCAACGTAAATACGAGAAAGCGCGAGTATTTCGTTGGACCCGAAGGAAGTGTAAACACTTCCTGAGCAGCGTTTCGTTACACCCAAAAGAAGCACAAAGCACCCAAAAAATTCGGAGAAGAGAAGAGAGTAAAGGAAAATAACATCAGAATTAAATCTTCTTAATATTCTTCAAACATTCTTCAGCTATAATGTTTTTATGGAAATCAAAAACATAAACGAAAAATCTTTCGTCATTAACATGGGGTCGGGGTGCGGAATCGAAGGTGTTTCGGGAAGAGCTTCCTACTGCAATACAAAATTCGGGTTAAGGGGATTAAACCTAAGTTTATCGAAGGAACTAAAAGAGCGGATTAATATTATCCACCTAGCTCTGGGAAGCGTTTTGACAAACTTTGGGCCCTTAAACATGAAAGAGAAAATCTCCGCGTCCAATAAAAGTAAAAGTTATTTTTCCCCAAAACAGGTAGCACAAAAAATATGTGAGCTTATCGAAAAAAATTACAACGAGGCAGAATACAAATTCTATCCAAAGGGCTACTTGAAACAATTAAAAAGTAAGTGTTGAAATGAAAATCTCGTCGGATCAACAAAAAGCACTCAAAAAAATTATTGGGTGGTATAAAGACCCTGCAAAAAAACAATATATCACCATGGGCGGGTATGCGGGAACGGGAAAAACTACACTGATCAGCGTTTTTAGACACATCCTATACAATTTGAACCCCAATATTAAGGTGGGATTCGTTAGCTACACGGGAAAAGCAACGAGAATTTTACAAAACAAATTGATCGAATCCCAAGCCATTTTTCCAAAAGACTCCATAACAACAATTCATTCGCTAATTTATTCTCCAATGGAAAATGGAGAGCGAGAAATAGTCGGATGGGATATAAAAGATGAAATAGATAAGGACTTCCTAATAATCGACGAAGCTTCGATGATTAGTAGAGATATTTGGGTGGATCTTTTAGCCTACAAAAAACCTATTCTAGCTGTTGGTGATCACGGCCAATTACCTCCAATTAGTGGAAGATTTAATTTGATGAAAAAACCGGATATTTGTCTGACAAAAATTCATAGACAATCCAAGGGAAATCCTATTATTAAAGTAAGTGCACAAGCACGTAAAAATGGGTATGTTGTTGTCGGAAAATATGGAGAAAAGGTTCGAAAACTAGATAAAACTACGTGGGAAGCACAGGAATTTATAACTCAGCTTCTAGAGGAGTATGACGAAAATACCATTATTCTTTGCGGCTACAACAATACTCGAGTAAAAATAAATAATCAGATACGGGGCTTCTTAGGATATTATTCGGAATATCCTGAAGAAGGGGATAGGGTTATTTGTCTGCGGAACAATCACAGTAAGGGGATTTTTAACGGTATGCTGGGACAAATTAAAAGTATTGAACCTCATAACGAAAAATGGTTCTTTGCGCGCGTCGCAATGGAGGACGGATTTGATTTTGAAGGGCTGCTTTTGAGAGAACAATTTAATAACTCACATCCCTTAAATTTTACTAAGCGCCGACGGGACACTCTGGAGGGGGACTTGTTTGATTTTGGATATGCTATGACCGTACACAAAGCGCAGGGAAGTCAAGCTAAAAGGGTGGTTTTGTTTGAGGAGCGTTTTAAGCAGATGGACGATGAGGGGTGGAAAAGGTGGCTATATACAGGAATAACTCGGGCAGAGGAAGAACTTTATATAATAGGGTAAACTGAGTACGATCCTAAATCTAGGAAGGTTCTTGGCTAAGGACGGTCCTTGTATTCTATAATAGATCTATGAAAACCATAAAAATAATCACTACAGCACTACTGTTTCTACTCGTAGGGGGTGGAGTCTATTTAAATTTAAAAGAAAAGGCGGCCATAGACAACTCCAAGTTACCAAAAAAGGTGGAGTTAGAAAGGGGTTTCCAACGCTGGATAACTAACGCAAAAAACAAAGAAATAGAGGTGTCGGCTGATGAGTTTAGCTTATTAGAGGAAAATGAGATCTACAACACACGGTGGATGAAAGTTGAATCAATAGATAAACCGGGAAAACGTCAGGAATTCAATCAAACATTAGAGTCGCATAGAAATATAGATCACATAGTATTCTCCCCGAGCGAAAGGATATTCCTAGACTATAGAAACATCCCTAGGGAAGGGTACAAACCAAATGAAACTCACCTTTACGGCCTAAAGGAGGACAAAATAATAGACGCGCGAATTTTAGAGTGTGTTAACGACAAAAACTGCTATTTTGATAGGGCTTACTTTCTAGACAATGACGTTTTTGTAGTACATGAGGTATCTTTAGCTAATCCAGACGATCTATGTCCACTTAAGGAAACCTGTGCATATACATTCAAAGTTCATCTCGTTGACCTAATAAACAACAAAAGATGGATTTACGAATCGGAAGAAAAGGCCTTTAGTTTTTCGTGGGCTAAGGAAGAGCTGTAAATATCCGATAGTTCGGGAATAATGGGATATCCTCCGCAAAGATGGTAAAATTGCTTGCGTTATCGGGGTGTAGCTCAGTTGGCTAGAGTGCGCGCTTTGGGAGCGTGAGGTCCTGGGTTCGAGTCCCAGCACCCCGACCATTTCAGTAAGCGGAGCTTCTGAAATGCTTAACAAAATACGAGCGTACTAACGCGATTATTTTGTTATGCCGCAAAGCGTTTCACTAGAAACCTTTGCGAAGAGAGTAGTCAATTGCCAACAGGTAATTGACTAGTTTCCATAGTGGTGATGGGACGAGAAAAGAGTCTACACAAAACTTGGCGAACGTAGTGAGCTTAGTTGTTGTGGATGCTCAATGAGGTGTTAGTGAATTCAAACGAAGTGCGGAATGAACTTAACCGAATTAGTCCCCGAAGGGGGACAACGGGAGCGCCTGTACCCGGAGGGTGAAGCGAATTGCCCAGCACCCCGATCAAGTTTGACAGCACGTTTTTACAGCAACTCTCTGTGAAGCAAGTCTATCAACTCTCCTATAGATTTTATTTGATATGTTCCCTCGGGAACCTCTCCAAAATTATACTTTGACCAGCCACTTGGTATCCAAACCTTATACTTCACCCCAATCTCATGCGCGGCTCTTATATCTCCGGGCAAACTGTCGCCAACGACTAACACCTCATGCGGTTTAAGAGACAATTCTTGCACAACATTCAACCAATGTTTTGAACTCTTATGTTCTCTCATATCAACAACATACGTGTTTTCAGCATCGAAAAAGTTATCTAAGCCTGTTCCGCTAAGTTTCCTATCAACCCAATCTTCATCTGAATGAGTCACTAAAGCAAACGCTATACCATCCAGGCCAGAAATAACCTGCAACGCTTCCACAGCGCCCTCTATCAACTCCGGAGAGGTCTCAAAAATACTTGCGAGAATCGGGAAGGCCTCATCCAGCACACTGTGATGTTTCTCATCAAAAGCCATTTTCAACTCATCCACTGAGTATCTCCACTTACTCCTCCTAACAGCAAATTTTTCATAAGCTTTGTCGTTCTCCTCCCTAAGAGAGAGGTACATCTCCTCGGCAGTTCTCCCCACACCTCCACTAGAGACCGCCTCTGAAAATCCACGCATCTTAGAAATTATCATGTCTCCGGTTCGTATCAACGTATCATCAAGATCAAACAGAACCGCTCTTATACCTTTCGCTTTAAAGAGCCCTTCTAATATGTTTTTCTGCAACACTTGTTTAGACATTGCCTATTGAATAATACATTAAAAAGAACTTGAGCTATATTTATAAACACGAAAAGCCGTGAATACAGCTCACCACGACCGTTCAAGCACCTCTCCAAAACTTTCCGCCTCATTACATAAATTTATAAGATAATAAATTTTTACTGTGATAGGATCTCCTCATGGATATACACAAGATGTCACTTTTTCTTATTGTTGGGACAGTTCTGGTCATTTTTTTGACAAAAACATTATTGGATACAGCGAGAAGCTTTAAAATAAAATCAAAGGTGCTAACACCCCTGATAGTAACGATCGCACTTTACGTTACAGGATTCGTCATGCGAGTATCAAATAACGAACTACTTATTGATCTGGGAATCTTTTTAACCGGAATGAGTACATTATTTGCAACGTTATTATTTACCCTAGGAATTATCTTGGGTCAAATTAAATACCACAACGTATCGGGCTATAAAAGGAAAAAATAGAGGGGAAATACCAAACGACCGACATTAAGTAACTGTATCTACCGAACACTAACGAATTTTAATGTAAAATCAACATATGTTTCATATAGCGATTATGAAAAAACAGTGGGGGCTGGTTCCAAAAATACTCAATGGTGAAAAAACGGTTGAGTCTAGATGGTATAAAAACAAAATAACTCCTTGGGACAAGATAAAACCGGGAGACACTATCTACTTCAAAGATTCCGGAGAAAAAGTCAGCCTCAAAGCCAACGTGACGGGAGTAGAGCAGTACAAAATACGAAGTAACGAGCACGCGCGTGAAATCATGGAAAAGTATTCTCTCCAAGATTTAGGAGCCGTCGAAATAGCTGAAACCATCAAAAAGTATATTTCCAACAAAAATTACGCTATTTTTGTACACTTTGATGACGTGAAAAAAATCGAGCCTTTCGACATTGATAAAACAGGATTTGGTATACAGGCCGCTTGGCTGACTATACATTCTTTAGAAAAAATCAAGAGAACCTAGAAGTAGCCGTTAGCAACAACTACCAAAATCAGCCATGCGAGAAATCACATATGAAATAATGGAACCACAGATAAGAGAAAGGCTAAGGGAATTGGCCGAAAAATTAGAAAAGAGCCGGAAGACGCCTCACTTGCAATAACCTCCAATAACAGGTTTAAGGCCCAACAAGCTATAAACAGGGGAGAAATAGTAAGGTTTGTACCCAAACCTTGAGTGGATGAACGGAATGTACTCGTTCCATACTACCCGAAAAGTCGCTACTGCGACTTTGAGTACTATGTGAGAAGAGAGGATAAATTTTAGTGGTTTTGGATGCTCAATGAGGTGTTAGTGAATTCAAATGAAGTGCAGAATGAACTTAACCGAATTAGTCCCCGAAGGGGGACAATAGGAGCGTAAGCGACGAAGTGCCCAGCACCCCGACCATGGAAAGTAGCTTAATCCACGCACCAGCTGGCTACGAAGGCATCTTTTCCAACTAAGTCATATAGAAAAGAGAAATACTGCTCATTGTAAATCAATTTATCGAGATTATTCTTTGCTCTCGGGATACCACGCTTCTTCCTAGCCTTGTAGGGTCTGGACTTTTTAATAATATTTTCATCAATATAACCCTCTAAGTCTTGTATCTTTCGCAACAGTAAAGAATCCGAATCTATCGTATAGTTTTGAACGTGGCACTTCTCATTAGAGGAACTCATGCTTATCAAACCGGTGAAATCATTTTTCTTTATAGTCATAACATGCTTCATGTAAGTATCGTTTAAATGTATCTGAGACAAATATCCTGTTTCTTCCGAAAGAGCCCTTGCTTGAGCCCACTTCAAATTATTCACCGAATAATATTCCCACTGCAAAGAAACTGTAATGAAAATTAAGAGCGAGGTACCTAAAATGACAAATTTGT
>Ga0307928_10003335_pt1 | contig 12253 bp, 11 predicted proteins | sample AceLakmetagen232_FD_201815 | JGI IMG/M metagenome (GOLD analysis project Ga0307928, IMG submission 201815) | Saline water microbial communities from Ace Lake, Antarctica - #232 | ecosystem: Environmental > Aquatic > Non-marine Saline and Alkaline > Saline | place: Antarctica: Ace Lake... | reverse complement strand
GCACTGGGCGTGTGATGGGTGCTATAAAAGAGCTTCGCAGAATCAACGGGGTTGCGATAAATGGAAGGAATGTATCGGCGATTACGATATGGCTCATAATGGACATGAACGCCGCAACTGGACGCCCAAGCAACCGGAGCCAGATGCGCCAGTGAATCGCCCCTGCTCGACTTGCGGGTGGATGGTTGGTGGCTTATGCGGATGCACGATTGCGTGTGATGGCGATCAATGGAAACCCCGGAAGCCGAAGGCCGCGCCGGGGCTGGTGAGGAAGTGGTCGGATATTAAAGGGACGCGGGAAATAATAAATCTACGCAAAACGTCCACGTTCCGCGAGGGCATAAAACGGCCTGACGATATGATAGTTATTCAGGTGCGTGATCACGGAGCATTCCAGCGCAGTCTGATGTATGACGGGTTCAAGTCGCTGTTTTCGCAAGTGGACCAGCAACTCATTATCGAAGTGATGAATAATGCCATTACTGACTTGCGCAAACGAGGGAAAGATATTAAGATGTTGAGAATGTAATTTGCCTGTTGCAAACTATGCTCTGGCATAAGCCAACAAACCAAAGGAGGGTGCTATGCGAAAACCGAAAAACAGAATGGCCGTAGTTGAAACGAGGGATCCGGTCCAGCCGTCAGTTATCAAACGCAAACCGGGGCAATGTCCGAAGTGTGGCGGTGACGCTCCGGTTGTAAGCGAGTTGATGGCAAACAACGCTGTCCGCCGCCGGCGTGTATGCAGCAAGTGTGGGGAATCATTCACGGAGTAAAAGCGACCAGCAATTAGGATTGTATGAAACCGGAAAACAAAGACTTACGGGAATGTATCGAGGCGGAGAAATTACTCGTAAGAGTAAAAGCAATGATGCGGATTATGCGCCAGAAAGGAGTACGCGGAAAACACTGGCTTGAAAGTGCGTCGGAAAACAAATTAAAACAGGAGGAGATCATGTTCAAGATTAGCATGAGAGCTAAAGTCAAAGATTCGATAACAGGTTTCACCGGGGTCGTGACAGCGCGAGCAGATTACTTAACCGGATGCCGGCAGTATCTGGTTACGCCGAAGGCGCAGAAAAACAAAATGGGCGAGTCAATGTGGTTTGACGAGGACCGGCTCATAAACAGCGCGACTAAAAATCCCGGTGGACCGCAGGCGAACGAAGCGCCGATGAAATAAATCCAAACGTCCATAATCAGTAAAGAAACAGGGCTGCCCGGTAGACCCGGGCAGCCTCTGTTTGGGGGAGAAATGGCAGGAGGCCCGATGGCAATGTGCAATAAAGATAAGAGTGAATATGACAGGGAATATTATGCAAATAATAAACAGAAGATATTGGCGTCATCGCGTGCTTATAGTTCGGCGCATAAATTAAAAATCCAAAAATATTCTCGCGTTTATTATGAATTACACAAAGACGAATGTAACGAGAGAAGTAGAAGATGGGTGGCAACACATCGTAAGCAATATTTAGATAAAATGCGTATCTACAGTCGGGCTTATTATGCTATTCATAAAATGGAACGGCAGCATCGTCTTGATAGAGTTCCGCGATTTAAGGAAGAAACTGTATTTTGTGAAAACTGGTCTGATTTGCATCAGTTTGCAAACGAAACAATCCGCGAAATCGATCTAACCAGACTGACAGCTATCCGGGAATTAAATGGCTGGAGTTAGGATCAACATTTGGAGGCTCAATGGAAAAAACAATCGACCTTAAAAACGATCCGGTGTTTCGACGAGCGATACACATTGGCGTGTCTCGAGGAGGGAAACTTGAAGGGTATCTAAGTTCACATGCCAGTGCCCAGGCGGTCAGTGCTGCAGTCCGGCGCAAAGCCGGCGATGTCCGGGACCGGATCGCGGCATTATCCAGGCTTGGGAAACTCGATGCGGTTGACCTGCACATCATTGTGCTCCGACAGCGATCCCCGATGCCGACTTTGCGCAGTATAGGGGACGTGGTTCATTTATCAAAACAGGCGGTCCACCACAGGTCAAAAAAAATACTTGAATCAATAGAAGCAGGCATATCGCACGATTTATGATTGACAAACGTGCCCTATAAGTGAAAGGGGGCACGATGCAATCAAATTATTCACGCCATAACATAAAAGCGCATTTCGTTGCCCCCGCACTTTCCGGGGGATGAAATGGCCTTATCCGTTGCACAGATCGATGCCGCAATGACTGTCGTCATGGGTGGCGGTCAGGAATACACAATTGGGGATAGAACCTATCGCCGCGCCGACCTAGAAGTCCTGCAATCACTCCGCAAAGACGCTGTGGCATTGGAAGCCGCCGCCGCAAAAACCATCTTCCAGCGCGTCAGATTTGGGAGCATTACATGAGCCGCCTGAGCGTCAATTCTATCATCGGTGCGGGCCGGGTGGGCCTGCTGGACCGGATCATCGGCGCCGTCAGCCCGGCGACCCTGATTAAGCGCGGGCAAAACCGGCTGGCAGGTCTCTACATTGACCAGCACATGAAGCGTGCGGCCTATAAATCGGCTGAAACAAACCGGCTGAACGAGCATTGGTCCACGTCCAACGAGGATATAAACCTGATCCTTAACCGGGAACTTGCCAAGTTACGCGCCCGGTCCCGGTGGCTGTTGCGTAACAACGCACATGCCATGGGGTTAATGAATGCCTACATTTCGCACATTATTTCCACAGGCTTGACCTTGCAATGCCGTGCAGCCCGTATGGTAAAATCCAAGGATCCCGACGGCAACCCCATCCTTGAAACCATCGAAATGGATGCCTGGAACGATTTTGTCGAGGGCGCGTTCAACGACTGGGCGGAATCGGCCGACGTGCGGTCAACAGAACTGCTTCCGGAATCCTTTGTTGACGACCAAGAGTTATTTCTGCGCCGGTTGATCGAGGATGGCGAAGTCTTTGTTTTCCTTGGCATTGACAAGAGCATCCCCGGCGTGCCCCTGCGCCTCATGTTTATCGAACCGGAAAGCCTGGATATGTCCATTACGGCATCTCACGGCAATCCGGTTGTTATGGGTGTGGAAGTGGACCAGCGCACCTACCGGCCGCTGGCTTATCACATCTTAACCGGCACAACCGAGGCTGGGCTGTATCAGGGCTTTGGCAAGTCAATCCGGATCCCGGCTAGTGACATGCTCCATGTGTTCAAGCGCCTACGCCCGAAACAAGTTCGAGGAATCCCGCATCTGGCCGTTGTCATGCAGAAGTTTTTTGATCTTGACGAATGGACGGACGCCGAATTGCTGGGAAACAAGATTGCGGCCTGCTTTGGCGTGATGATCACGATGCCGGATGGCAACGGCGGAGCATTGAAACCGGAAGACTCGGACAAGGCCACGGATGCCAATGGAAACCCGTTGTCCACGGTTGAGCCTGGAATCATCGGATACCTACCCGAAGGCGCAGAGGTAAAAACTTTAAGCCCTCAGAAGCCCGGCGCGACGTTCGATATGTTTTCCAAGTATCAGCTCAAAGGCATTGGCGCCGGCACGTTGGGCGGGATCTCATACCCTGCCATGACGCGAGACACCAGCGGACAGACATTCGCCGGGGGACGGCTTGGGCAGAACATGGACTTTCAAGCGTTTAGACCATTCCAAGGATTTGTCGGCCGCAAATTCTGCACGCCGGTTTTCCGTCGCTGGCAGGAGTTGGCGGTATTGACGCACGTTGTTATTGCGCCCGGCTACTACGACAACCCGAAATTCTGGCAGAGGCACGAGTTCATGCCGCCTGGTTGGGCTGCCGGTATCAATCCGGAACAGGATGTTGGGGCTGCAATATCCCGTATGGCGTCCGGCCTTAGTACACTTGCGGATGAAGCTGCCCTGCTTGGCCGTAATTGGAAAACTCAGCTACGGATGATGAAGCGCATCAAGGACACTGCCGATCGATTCGGCCTTGTCTTAAAAGGAGTGAATGAAATCCCGGAAACATTAGCGGTGAAAAGTGGAGCATCCGCATTGACTCCAGCGCAAGCCGAACTTAACGCGGAAATGAATCAATGAAAATCTGCTCTAAATGTAAGATTGAAAAACCATTTCGCATGGTCATTAAAGAATCTTCAGCCGTTATGGGCGACAGATAATTTGCGGAAACAAAACTACCCGCCAGAACAGTGGGCAAAACTCAAAGCATCTTGAGGAATTTATGAGAAAGAGAGCTGAAACATTTGATTGCGAATGTATTGATTGCGGCCATGAGTTATCCAGCGAGCAGCATTGCAATACGCTGAAATGTCCGAAATGCGGTGGACAAATGCGGCGCAAGGAACGTCCCGGTCCCGGACAAAAGGCAAAGCTCTTTACTGCGGCCAACGCCCGGATCATGCAGGATGCCATCAAGCGCCGGTTTGGCGGTCCCACCGGCGTTGATATCAGCGAACAAGACGGCCTGTTTCGCATAACCGAAAAGAATCCTGTGCCACAGCAGATGCACGTCGCCGCCGAATTTTCGGAGCGCAATGAAAATGGCGAGAAACTTACAGAGCTTTCGTTTTCTTCAGAGTCGCCGGTCATGATTTTTGGAGAGCCGGAAGTCCTGCTCCATGACGCCGAATCCGCTGACTTTTCCCGGCTATTGAATGTTGGGGCAATCCTCAAAAACCATAACCCGAGTGTGATTGTCGGCGTGCCGGTCCGGGCGTGGATAGACGAGCAGAAGCACGGCAAGCTGGCGATGCGCTGGGGAACGACCCCGGACGCGCTACTGGCTAAAACGGAAGCACTGGTTGACAAGACCCTGCGCGGCGTAAGTGTCGGGTATGCCGTTCGTGAGTGGATTTATTTGAAAGACGAAAGCGAGTCATACCGGGGCGTGACTGGCCCGGCTTGGATCGCAAACCATTGGGACGCGCTGGAGGCGTCCTTAACTCCCGTTCCGGCAGACCCGTCCGTCGGCATGGAACGCATGGTTAAGGAAGTCCAAGCGGAAACGCAGAAAAACAAACAGGAGATAAGAGAGATGAAAAAGCTCAAACTGCTCCGCGCTTGGAAAGCGTCAGACGGGAAATCGTATGACGAAGGCGCGGTGCTCGAAGTTGATGAGCGCACGTTCACGGAATTGACCGAAGGCGACAAGCCCCAGGCCGAAGCCGTTGCCGGAGCGCCCGAAAAGCAGACTGTGACCGAACCGCCGAAGGATGAACCGCCGAAGGTCGAAGGAAAAGCGACTAAGGTCGACTTCCGCGCCGAAGCTCAAGAAGTGTTCCGCGCCGAGTTCAAGACCGAAGCCAAGCGTGCTGCGGATATCCGTAGCGTATGCAAACGCTCCGGCCTGTCCGATCTGTCCGACGGCCTAATCGCCGAAGGCAAGACGGTGGAGGAATCGCAGCGCATGGTGCTTGACAAAATGATCGAGCGTCAGACACAGCCGCCCGGACCGATTACGATTACGCAGGATGGCCGGGACAGCTTCCGTGCCGCAGCGATCGACGGCCTGCTTGTCCGTGACGGCAAGGTTAAAATCGAAAAGCCCACTTCCGGGTTTGAGGTTTTGGCCGGACGCAGCTTAAAGGAAATCGCGCAAGAATGCTTGCGTCAAGCCGGGATTAAGGAACCTTCAGATGTTCGGAAAATGGTCGGTCTTGCGCTGAATATGCGTGGCGCCGAAACCATATCCGGCTCGACATCGGACTTCCCGCTTATTCTGGCCGCAACTGCCAATAAGTCATTGCTGGCCGGCTACGAAGTCGCCCCTTCCACGTTCCAGTTTTGGGCGCGGATTGGTTCTCTCAATGACTTCAAGGCAGCGACGAGGATCAAGTTCGCCGATGTCGGCAAGTTGAAACTTGTTGCGGAAAACGGCAAGTACACCGAAACCAAGCGGACGGAAAAGAAAGAGACAATCCAGCTCGGGACGTATGCGCGTATGTGGACAATGAGTCGGCAGGGAATCATCAATGATGATCTCGGCGCGTTCACTAACACGCAATTCGGTTTCGGCGTTGAAGCTCGCATGTTGCCCAACGACCTGGCTATTGCGATCCTGACCGCGAACGCGACCATGACGGATGGCTTTGCATTGTTCAGCACGCAGCATAAAAACTATTCGGCCGAGACCGACCGGCGCCTTGACACGCTTGCCCATTCGCAAGCGTCGTTGAAATATATGCGCGGCCTCATGGCAAAGCAGACGCAATATCAGCACGCGGAAGAAGCGGAGACTGCCCGGTATTTGAACCTGCGCCCGAAAGTGTGGCTGGTGAATGCCGATAACGAATACTACGCCCGTCAGACCGTTGGAAGCACGACGGATGTAGCGCAGGAAAATCCCGGTGTGGATAATCCGTTCAAAAACCTGGGCATGATTGTTGTGAGTGATCAGAACATTCAGACCAGCGATACGGATTACAGCCATTACCTGTTTGCCGATCCGCGAACGGCCCCGGTGGTCGAGATCGCATTCTTGCAGGGCAATCAAAAGCCCTATCAGGAAGAAATCGACCAGACCGACAGCGATGGCCGGAAATGGTTAACGCGGTTGGATTGCGGTGCGGGTGCGGTTGACAGCATCGGCGCGGTAAAAGAAGTCGGAACGGATACCTAACGTAATGTGTGGCAGGGCTGGTGATCCCAGCCCTGCCTTAAAAGAAGGAAAAAGAACGATGAAAAAACTGATCATGTGTGCGAGCGTTGGACTGATTGCCTTGTCCGCTTTTGCGGCCGGCAACTTTGTCCACGACTCGGAATCGGTTGCTTATCTCAATCCGGGAGCCGCGGTTTCGTCCGGCAACCTTGTTGACCTCGGCGATCGCTACGGTGTGGCGCTGGCTGATATTGCCAGCAATGCTACCGGAACGGTGCAGATCAAAGGTGTGTGGAGTTTTGCGAGAGCCGACACTAACGCTATAGCGGCGGGTGCGGCTGTTTTCTACAATTCCGCGACAACTGTTGATGGAATCGCAACAGCCGATGAATATGTTGGCCAATGCACGGAAGCGGCTGCAGTTTGCGATGCGCTGACAAATAGCGCTGGCGACACCATTAAGTACGTCAAGATTGATCTTAACGTGCCGCAGCGTCAGTGCATTGTTGGCACAGACGTGCTGGCTCCTGGTGGAGATCTGACTGGCAAGATCAATAGTATCGCGGTTGCGACCGTGACCGATGGCGCGGCATTGGGTACAACGTCAGTTCAGCCTGCAGATGTGTGGGGTGCTCCTACGGCTACTCCGTCACCTGCGTTGCTTGAAAACACGGTGGCGATCCAAGCCAAGACGGCGGCTGCTGGCGACTTGTCCGAGTTCCGTTTAATCCGTGTCTGGACAAGCGAAACCAGTATGGGCGCGGCCAGTACGAATAACATCGAAACACTGGTGCTCTCAACCGGAACCGCAGTTGATACCGTAACCGCACATGCCGATTATCGGTATGTAACAGCAACGGATGGGTCGGCTGTTGCGACGATCACCGGAACCGCAGTAGGAACCAATTATGTAATGGTTTCCGATGGTTCATCCGTGAGTGCGACAGCGATCACGTTTGTTGAGTAACCCCTAACCTTAAAACTGTGCCGGGGGCCGGGCAATTCCCGGCCTCCGGACTTACTGGGGGCGCATGAAATCATTATCCCGCCTTGTTCTGCTCGCTTCCCTTGCTCTCTGCCTGCTGGCGCCACGGGCGCGGGGGGGAACCTACACACTCAAAGTCACCCTTGAACCGGTCAGTAATGATTACATGTCGGCCAGTGATTATGCGCTTGAGAAACTTTATATCACTGACAACGGGCGTTGGCGCGCGTTGCCAGCGGTTACTAATTGGCTCGTAAGCGGCACGGCGACAAATGTACCCGATTTCTCTGCTCAAATCATTTATAAAAATCGGATTGTTGATTATTACGTTCCAGAATTGACTTTGACCACGATGCCAGGCCATGTGTCTTTCACTAATTTATACTCCCCATATTCCAACTCCCTGACGCTTGCAGTTACCGGCGCGGGCGTGGATATGTCCTGGCAGATGTCCGCCTATCCGACGGAGTTCACGAATGCCAGTTCTTCCAAAACTGCGGAAACGAATACCCACACGCTGACATTTATTCCGACTGGCACATATTCATTCACGTTTCCGACCCATCGAGGCTATGCCTCCCCGCCAGCGACCAATGTGTCTGTTTCCGCTGCGCGTCTTGTTTATTCCACGAACACCTATTTGCCATATTCCAATAGCCTGTCGGTTTCCGTGATTGGCTATCCTGCCGGCAACTGTGCGTGGTCAGTCACCGGGCCTGCTGATTTCACGAATGCAACGGGGTATGCTACGAGTTACACCAACACGGCCACGATCTCAGCCGTGCCGACCGGGACTTATACCTTCGCGTTCCCCGGATCCATCGGCTATACCACGCCGACCAATACGCTTGAAATCACCGGGGCAAGTCCGGCCGCCAATGTCGTGACCGGCATTTATGTCTTAGGCTATCCGACAAATATCCCTATCGGGACCGGGATCCGAAAATTTTATCAGCCGTCGTATTTTTTCACGAATGCCTATCTGCATGACAGTGGCGTGCCGTTGCATACGCGGATAACTGATAACGTTGGGGCGACTGGTGTTGCCGCGACAATATCCGTTGCCTGGACGAGCAATGGACTTGCCGGAACCGATGTTGTTATAACGAATGTCGGGACCGAGAGTGCGGCGGAGTTCGGCTTCGTCATTCCGATTGGTGATACAGGCGCAACCGGGACGGCAGGAGCGGCGGCGTCAATAGCCGTAGCATGGACCAGCAACGGGGTTGCGGGGAGTGACGCTGTTATCACCAATGTTGGTACTACCAGCGCGGCTGAGTTTGGGTTTATAATCCCGGCTGCTTCCGAAGCGGCCTTCACCGCCTCCGTAGCCTACGCAATCAGCGCGGGTGATACGACGCTGTGGCATCAGGCCAGCGCGGACGGTATCGGTGCCACGGCGGATGTTGCCGTAATCCAAGCCAGCACTTCGCTTTGGAATACGGCCTCCGATAATGGCATATCCGCGACGGGCGATATAGCGGTTATCCAATCAAGCACATCACTCTGGAATACTGCGGCGACTGACGCGAGCGCGGCGACAGGTGATATAGCGGTTATTCAGTCCAGTACGTCGCTCTGGAACACGGCCTCCGACAATGGTATATCCGCGACAACCGACATCGCAATCATCCAATCAAGCACCGGCCTATGGAATACCGCCGCTACGGATGCAAGTACGGCCACACAATACCTTGGCACGAACACCATACAGGCACAGATTGACGCGCTTGGCACACAGAAACTTGACAAGACCGAGGCCGTCACGACCTACGCCACGACAAGCACGGTGGGGGGTATCAGCGCTGACGTGGACGTGCTCAAGGGTCAGACCAATTTATACCTGACCAACGAGCCTGCCTTGATCGCATTCTCCAACGCAAATCAGGCGAAGATCACGGCGGCGATAACAAACGAATCCCACCTCGGCACAATCGTGGGCTTGACTGTCGTTACCGGCGAGGTTGCCGGGGTGACGACCAACGCGGAGGGCGTCCTTGATCTCACTGTGCCCTCTGGCGGAACCGGTTCCGGCACAATCACAAACATGCTCTCAAGCGATAGCTCAATAGCTTGGACAAACCCTGAAGGCCCACAGCCGGACGGAAGCGTGACTGCTTATGTGGCTGGCGTGGTAGTTGACTACGTGCCGACCAACGACGCGACTTACCTTGCCATCGAAACTAACACCGTGACAATCGCCGCCAGCACAAATGTAGTATTCTTCGAGGAGGGCGGAACGAACTTTATCGCGGCAATAGCATCCTCCTTCGACGACACCGCGCTCAATGCGGCCACGGGTGTGTTGAATACCGCTGTTGGCAACTTGCAGGCGGCTACCGGCTCGCTGGACACCGCCGTTGGCAACCTGAACAATGCTACCGGCAGTTTGGACAGCGCGGTCAGTGACTTGCAAGGCGCGACCAATGCCAACCTGACGCTCATTGAATTAAACCAAGCATCCACCAACGCCTTGAATACCCGTGCTGATAATCTGGAAACTGCCACCAACGCCATCAACGCGACTGTCGCAATCCTCAACACCAATACCGTGCGATTGACGGATGCGGCCTACACGAACACGGTGGCACTTGCGGCGGCGGCGTTGCCGAAGGCGGGGGGGACGATGACGGGTGGCCTGACGAACATCTACGGCTACGGCATGGGAACGAACTTAATTACAATGTTCGGGGGCGTTCTTGGCGGCACAAACGGCGTATATTGGAACATCGGCACAAATAATTACTGGATTCTTTTTACACCATGAATAAACAAATCATAATCATAATCGCAATTCTGGTTTTCGCTTTTTCCCTCCATGCCGCCGATGTCGTGGTTTATCCGCGCACGACCGGAACGCCATATCCTTGTCCCGTGCAGAAAACAGGTGCGACAAATTCCTTTGCGGCGGAGGATGATGGGGCATTGCAAAAAGGAATAGCGTGGCCTAATCCACGATTCACGGTGCAGGCAAATACAAATTGCGTGATAGACAATCTTACGGGTTTGATGTGGGCCAGAAACGCAAACCAGTTTTCTGCGGCGAATTGGGGAGTTGCAATCACGAATTGCAACAATCTGAATTATGGTGGTTATACTGATTGGCGATTACCGAATTATAGGGAACTGCTTAGTCTTTTTAATTCGAGGGGGGAGTACCGTAATTCGATTGCAAATACAACCGGAACCGGGGCGTGGACGGAGGGAGATGCATTTAATGGCATCCAAGAGGATAGTTACTGGTCAAGCACTACGCTTGTGGAATATCCGAGCTATGGGTGGTTAGTGGGTGCGGTAGACAGAACTACGAGTCTTTTTTTGAAGACGAACATATATTATACGTGGCCTGTCCGTGGTGGGTATTAAAATGAAACATCTATTCACATTCCTACTAATCCTGACCTGCGCCGCCCTCCACGCCCAGACGCTCGTGATCCAAGGCACGAACTGGGAATGGCGGGGGACGAGCATGTCGGACATCAAAGGTGAGTGGAATCCGCCGCCATCTAATTATTGGACGGAAGTGGCAGGGTTGCCTGTCATCCGTTATTACCATGCAGCAGCAACCATTGGTACAAATATTTATGCAATGGGTGGTCAGGGCGGCGGGACGGGGGCTAATGTGTACAAATACGACGGGTCAACGTGGGAAGAGGTAGCTGGCTTGCCGGTCGAGCCGCCAGAGGGAGTTCTTTATCTTTCTGCCGCAGCAACCATCGGGACGGATATGTATGTGATTGGCGGGTATGATTCGTGGGCCGATGAGACAACCACCAACGTGTACAAATTCGACGGTTCGACATGGACGGAAGTAGCTGGATTACCTGCCGCAAGAGTGTCGTTGGCGGCAGCAACCATTGGAACTAATATGTACGCAATAGGCGGGGCTGAAGAGTCTGGTTTTACAGCCACCAATAAGGTGTATAAATTCGACGGTTCGACATGGACGGAAGTGGCCGGGTTGCCTGCTCCCCGCGAAGAGCTTGCGGCAGCAACCATTGGTACAAATATCTATGCGATTGGCGGGTCTTACTATGGCGTCGCCAAAACTAATGTATACAAATTCGATGGCTCGGTGTGGACGGAAGTAGCAGGTTTGCCAGTTGCGCGGAGCCTTCTTGCAGCAGCAACTATTGGGGCAAACATTTACGCAATTGGTGGATCAAATTCAACGAATGTGTATAGATTTGACGGGTCAATATGGACAGAGATGGCTGGCTTACCTGCCGCTCGCGATCAGCTTGCGGCGGCAACTATCGGGGCAAATGCCTATGCGATTGGCGGATCAAGTTCAACGAATGTGTACAAATATACACCGTAAGGAATTATGACACCAGACGACTATTTGGCAATATATAGTGTCTCGCTTCCGCTGGCGGTAATGGCGATTTTTGCGGTGGTGATTGCGATGAAACAAGGATGGATAAAAAAGAAGGGCGAGGGATGATATGGGCAATATAGATCCACAGGCTTTTGGCGAACTGATTGGCCAGGTAAAAATGCTGACGAAGCAAACCGAGCAGGCGCGCGAAGATCAGACGGTTGCCAATAACATTCTATTTGCCAAGATTGACAACCTGTCAGCCAATGGATGCGTTCAGGGCGAAGGATTGCGTGGCCGGATAAAAACGCTTGAGGAAAAACCCGCTAAGCTGGTTGCCATAGGTTCAATGATTCTCGCTGGTCTTACTATTGTTGGCGGGGCGTGTGTCTGGGTATACGAGAAATTCAGGG
>Ga0307928_10003333_pt1 | contig 12257 bp, 18 predicted proteins | sample AceLakmetagen232_FD_201815 | JGI IMG/M metagenome (GOLD analysis project Ga0307928, IMG submission 201815) | Saline water microbial communities from Ace Lake, Antarctica - #232 | ecosystem: Environmental > Aquatic > Non-marine Saline and Alkaline > Saline | place: Antarctica: Ace Lake... | reverse complement strand
GTTATACAGTTTTTCAGCTTCTTGATGGCAGGCTTCACACTTTTTCATTTCAATCCACTATTTTTTCTCTTTTCGTTTTCAATTATTTCTTTATTCCCTTTCCCAAAATTCTTCAAACCAATTGCTCTTCCTTCTTTTCCTCTTTTCAACCATTTTTCTTTTTCTCTTCAGCTCCAATCTCATCGTCAATTATGCTTTTTATTACTTTTGCTAATTTCTTTGGATATTTGATAAGCTTCATTTTGTTTTTCTAGTTTAATTTCCAATATTCCGTTGTTGAATGTTTTTTCTTTAATTTTTTTAACAGGGCAGTATAGTGGAATTTTTTTGAAAAAGCTTGTCTTATCATTTTTCCCGAAAACACTTAAGTTGTTATTCTCAATAGAAACCATAACGTCTTCCTCAGCTAAATCAGGCAGGGCAATTGTTGCTATTAAAAAATTCTTTTCAGTGCTTATTTCCACTATTTCCTTATTTTTACCGCCAGCCAGTTGTAGTGATTCATCAATCCACCAGCTGAATAAAAACTTTTTTTTTGAGTCAAAGCCAGCTTGCTTAAATAGAAGGATTGGTGTTCCTAAAATCTTTTTTGCTGTTGGATTAATTGTTTCCTTTATTTTGTTTAAGGTTAAGGTGTCGTTTAAAGAGATTAATGCGCTTAATTCACTGATTTTTGCATGTCCTTTCATAATCAAATGCCAAACCACTGTTCTGCTTTTCTCATCCAGTGCCTCCATGAATTCACTTACGTTGTTCTTCTCTTCTTTCTCAATAATTTCTAATTCACTGCACAGAAAAGACAATCCATTCAACGAATTTTTTATTATGCTTTTAGTTGAAGGGCATTCCTGCAAAGCCAGAGCAAGAATCGCTGGAAAATGCTCTTTTTTGATGTCCTTGTTTCTTTGCCAGGTTTTGATTAACAAAGGATTACAGTTCAGGACCCCTGCTAACTGTCCTTTGTTGGGGTAATACTCTAATAATGATTCAAGTATTTGTAGCCTTGCTTCAGTAGGAACAAATTCAGCTAATTTTTTTATTTCTTCCCTTGCCTTCATTTTATCTCCTCTTTTTGCTTCCAACCACAGGCAAAGCAACCTTCCCTCAACAAAGTTTCTTTTACTTGCCATTTCATGCACTTGGGGCATTGCCTTCTATAAGCAATGCTATGTTTTGATTCTGTTTTTGCTCTTTCTTCAATTTTTTTTAGAATTGTTTGGCTAATCGGGTCAATCATTGTAAACTCCCTTACTGAGATTTATTTTATTTTTGGAACGGTTAACTGCTTTATTTTAGCAGACTGCCATCCGCACCAAGGACATTGCTTATTAAGCAATTGCTCTGTTTCTACCTTTTTCCCGCAGTTGGGGCAATCTTCCTTTTCAACCATTGCCTTTTTCCATGCTGCTGTTTCAATGTTTGTTCCACTTGGGAACTGCAAACCGTATTTTGCTGCTGTCTCAAAGCTTGCCAATGCTGCCCTGATTTTTATCCCGAGCAATTCCGTGTCAGCAACACTTACAACAATATCTGCATTTATCACAAGACCTTTTTCCAGTACCTTGTCAATTACAGCTGCTAGGCCCGAGTCTGCTTGACTATTTTTCTCCGGCTCCAATACTTCTGAATCTACTACATCTAATTCACTTTTTGTTTCCATGTGATTCATCCTCCTAATATATATCCACACCAAGGACACCCTAAGTGTAATTCTTCTTCATGGACTTTCTTCCCGCATTGGGGGCAAGTTTCTTTTGAAAGCAGTTCCCTCCATGCTTTTGTTTCAAAATTTATTCCCTTTGGGAAAGGCACGCCAATTTTTGCTGCTGTTTCAAAGGATGCAAAAACTGTAATGCTTTCTAGTTCAATTAACTTGAAGTCATCCAAGTAGGCCATAATTTTTGCATCAACCACTATTCCCTTATCTAGCATTCTTTCCAATATTTGCTTTATTCCGTGTGATTGATGGCTTTTGGGTCTTAGGTTATGCATTATTTCCAACTCATTTATCCGTATTTTTTAAGGAGATTTTCCAGGAATTCTTTTCTATACTCCTGCGGCAATTCTTCCAACAACTTCCCTATTTGTTTTTTGGCCTTTGCCTTTTTTTCCTCTATTTCTTTTACAATTGATCCTTCCCCGATTTTTCTCCTTTTTCTAATTGTTCTGAAGTCCTTCTTCGTTGGCTTAGGAACAAACGTTGCTTTTGCTGCTGACTCTACTCCTATTTTTTCTTCGGCAATTTCTATTGGTTCTTCGGTCGTTTTTTCTATAAAGTCCATAGGCTCCGTAATTTTCCCTACAGGTTCTTCTTCCAAAAACCCTTCACCCATTTTTTTCCTTTCGTGAATGCGTTTAGATATTCTTCTCATTTTTCATCCCCTTTTTTTTTAATTATTTTTTACTTTTCTGTTGGTCCCCCGTTTCTGTTGATGTCCCTTATTGTTCAAATAGCTTGAATCGCTTTCCATAAATTCTGGGCTCATGGCTTTTTGCCTGGCTAAACTTTGGCTTCAATGGAATCAAGCTGCCGATTGCTGAGTACCTTTGTTTCTCCTTTTCTCTTGAGTGCATTAGTGAAACACAGGTTGGTCCCAGTTTTTCTCCCTGCTTCTTCCGCTTGTTCATTTTTTCCTCATTTCTTTTGACTTTAATCATATATCTTTTTCTGAGTTCCAGGATTTTTCTCCTGCTTTTTGCCATGCTTTGTTCTGCCCGTGTTCTAATTCGGTCTTTTACTTTTTCGCTTTTCTCTGCAGAATTTAAGCCAATTCTCGTTCTCCCGATGCTGTCAGTCATTCTTTTTTACCTCCTTTCTTTTTTAAACTTATTTCAAGAATTCCGTTCTTGAATGATGCCTTTTCGATTTTTTCCGCTTCGCTGTTTTTTGGAATTGAAATTATTTTCTCTATTTTTCCTTTAGGTCCATTTACAGTGATTTTCAAAGCATTTTTCTCTATCTTTAGGTCAATGTCTTTTTCTTCAACAGTAGGTAGTTCAACTGTAATTTCTATTGTCCCGTCTTTTTCTGTTACTTCTGCTAATTTCTCTTTTTCTTTTACATCCTCTGGCGTAATCACTTTTGTAGGCATTTTCTCAACTGTTTTATAAAGCGATTCCTTTTGTTTGTCTGCAAAGCTTTCCCTGCTTCTTGGTCTTATTCCCAAGCCGACCCGTGTCCTGTACTCGTACTTTACTTTCGAATCAAAAGGCCCTTCTAGGTCGCCTCTCTCAACATGTTCTGTTAAACCTTTTTTTTCCATTTCTTCAAGTACTTTCAGGAATTCCCATAATCCATCCATCAATCCTTTAACTGGTTTTCCTTTTTTCTTCATTCTAACCACCAATTCCCAGGATATCCAATTTCGGTGCTAAATCCATCTGACTTACCTTTTTTGCCATTTCCAATTTTGCCATTAATCCCTTTTTTCTTGCCTTATATTCTTTTGTTGTTAGCTCGCCAAACTCATACAATAGCCTGTCTTCTTTTAGTGCATCGTTAATTTTGTCTAGGGGATACATTTCTTTTAGTGAATGCCTATAAATTATTTCCATCATAAATACCCACGGCTTGATTGTCAGGGTATAAACAAGGTCATCTAATATGAAAACCATTTCTATCTGCCCCCGCCCATTATCCTTATGTTCACAAAATTATGTGCTGGCCACGGGCCAGTATATTGAATTTTCAATGACTTGAATTTTTTCCTTAATTTTCCCACGTTTTCAGTAAATATATTGACCTTGTCTTTTTCAATCAAAAATGATTGGTTGCAAATAAGCCTTTCCGAGAACAGCTTGTTCTTTTTTACACTTACAGTCGCTTCACCCAAACACTCAATGAATTCTGTTTCACATTTTTTCTTAAACTCTTCCAGGCTCTTCCCGTCCAATAATTTTTCTAATTCCTCTTTTTCTTTCGGGGCAATTGCTTTAATCCCCAGTTCTATTTTGTTCTCCACTTTCTTCAGGTTTTTCCACAGTGTTGCGTAAACTTTCTTCATTGTTCCCAATACAACAGCCCTGTTTTTGAACACCATTCCATACGCTACCGGTAAAATTGAGTATTGTTTCAGTATTTCCAATTCAACGTTTTTATGCATTTCAACATTCTCGTCTGTTGGCTCGTATTCTTTCATTGTTGCTTGACTTACTATTGCTGTAAGGGATTTGTACTTCAGCGGGTAGACCTGGTTGTTTTCGATTCCCTTAATGTTAAATTCGTTTGGTGCATCTTTGCTTGCTATAATACAGTAAACGTATTCTCCTAGTGACATTATTTCATTCCTCCGTTGTTTGCCTGAATAAAGTCAGTTAGGAAGTTCTTTGCCCTCATTTTTTCATCCAGAATCGTTTGAATGTTTTTTTCATTAACTGGCTCGTATATTTTTGTTTTTATTCCGTAGTTATATTTTAGTAAACCGCTTTTTTGTAGTTTGTGAAGTAGTGGGTAGAGCGTACCTGAGCTAAGGAGAAGTCCGAATTTTTCATATACTGCTTTTTTAATATCTGTCCCGCACATTGGCTTTGCCATAATCAGCGCTAGGACAACTGTATCCAATTCGTTTTTTAGGGATTCATCAATCAATTCATTGCTGATGTTTAAATTTTTCGGGGAGAGGGTTTTTGAAGAGATTACTGCAGTCTCATCTGTTGTAATAATCAACTGGTCATGGAATTTCACTAATTGCTTGATTTTGTTTGGAGTTAACTTGCTTAAGTCATAAGTGCATAAAATTGATTGATTCCCCTTCAAATTACATAAGTGTTTCTCTCTTTTGATGTAATCTACATATTCCTTTGCCATTAAGTCTTCCCCTATAATTCTCCTGTGTTTTTTGTCAATCTTGATTGTTTCTGGGTCAATTGAACCGGCATCGATAACTATTTTTTTATAGTTTCCAATTTTTTCCATTTCCTTTGGCGGGATTATTAATGCTTCTTTTGCAAATGATTCCAATTGTTTTCTTGTTGTTTCTGGTTCATCCGCGGTAACATAAACGGCATCTGCTTTTTTGTTTCCCAAGAAAGAGGATTGAATTGCATATTTGTTCAGTGTTGGGGTATATAAATGCAGTATGTGTTTTTTCTTATTTGTGTTGGAAAAAATAGTTTCGATTTTTTCTTTGTTAGTCATCTTCTTAGCCAATTTATTCCCCCCCCTTATTTTTCGGATTTTCTAAGTATATCGAGTTTCGATATATCCTGCCAGCAAAAGACGGATTTAGTATCGGAACTTGACAACTGCTATAGTATCATTATGTTATACTTTAAATAGTTTATGTTTTCAATTTGATATGCAGAATGACAATAATAGAAAAAATAAATATCAAAATGTATTTATGAGTCAGCGGACAACCACGGGGGGGTACTAATTAAGCGAAGTTGTCAATAAGTTAAGTTAGATTAAAGTAATGTCGCCGATTTATTGATTTTGGAGAAGCCGCTATTATTAAGTTTTAGGGCCCTTTTGTTCAGACCATTTTTTTATGTCTTGCCATTTAATTAACCGATTTTTTATTGCATAGCTAAGTTCCCAATTACTCAGTTTATCAATATCTATTTTTCCATTTTTATCTTTCGGACATTTCGTGCCTATTTTTCTTCTTTTATGTATTGTTTCCTTTTTCGTCATCTATACATCTTCTACAGTTTCAAATTAAAGATCTTTTTTAACAGCGGAGCAAAGTCCATTTTCTCAAGTTTTATTTGTTCTATTGGAATCATAAATATAGAGCATTCTTCTTTTGAAATGTGTTTTTCTTTCAGGTATTCGAGTAGTTTATCGTAACTTTTTTTGTATTCAATGAAATTTTTGAAGATACTTAAACTTAGGGATTCTCTTTCGGATAAGGCTCTAAATACTGCGGGATAGATTTTCTTCATTTCTCTTATTTCCTTCTCTTTTCTTTTATTCAGGTTCTTCTGGCTAAATTTGTAGTAAAGATTAATTAGCAAATCGCATCCAAGCTTTTTTAGGTTTGGTTTGTTGATTAATTTTATCATTCCTTGTTTCATTAGCCTGTGTTTTGTTTTTGAGGTAGTCTGCATTGCAACCTTGATTCTTTTTGATATTTCGCTGTCATTCAGTTCCGGCCACTTTGTTAAGGCATATAATATAATCTGTTCTCGTTCAGTTAGCTTCTCTTGCGCGGGTTTTTTAATAACCTCTTCTTTCTTTTCTTTAATATTTAAATTGAACCGCATTTTCAAAAGCGGACCGTAGTCAAACATCTGGCTGATTTGTGTCGTTTCAAATGGAAAGTGAGCAATGTGTATGTTTTCTTCTTTGGAAGCATGACTTTTGTAAGCGCTTACAAACCAGTCCTCTATTCTTTTGAATTCAGTGAAGTTTTTCACCATAAGCAAACCCAAGAATTCCTTGTCTGTCACAACCCCCAACACCGACTCAGGCAAATTAACTATTTCATTAATTGGATTTGTTTTTAATTCGTTTTCAAGTGGCTTTTTAATACTATTCGTGCCCCAAACAAGACTCATGAGCTCATACCCCAAGGCATAAAAGTTTGGGATTACAAAGGGGGAATAAAACCTGCCTTTTCTTAATTTGTTTTTAATTGCCGTGACAGTAGACCTTTTAACTTTCAATTCTTTTGACAACTGCAGGTCATTCAGCTCAGGCCATTTAACCAAGCCATAGAATACCAGTTTCTCTTTTTCTGTTAAAGGAATTTGTTTAGTGAACTCCACTACTTTTTTATTTAAAACCTCCTTTTCCTTTTCGAGTTTTTTTATCTCGCTCAGGCATTTTAAGCTGCATATTACTGCAATCGGTTCGTTTTCAGTATTTTTAATCAAAGATGCTGTAAGCAAAAAAGGTATTTTCTCTTTTTTTGTATTAACATTTATTTCCCCTGTCCAGTAGCTCCTTAATATGACTGACTTTATTTTTTCATATACCTCAGATTCTGCATTGAATTTGTCCCATGGTTTTCCAATTAATTCTTCCTTCTTAAAACCGGTTATTTTTTCAGTTACTTTGTTTGCATATATTATTGTTCCATTTAAATCAAGCAAGAGTATGGGGTCATAGGAGCTTTCGACAGCATCGGACAACATTTTAATTTTTTCTTCTGCCTTTCCTCTTTCAATTTTTTGTACGATAATTTGAGAAGCCGCCCTTAATAATTCCATGTCGGGTGTTTCCCATTTTCTGTGCGTCTTGCATTCATCAAATCCTACAAAACCGTACAATTTCTTTTGAGTGTAGATTGGCACAACAAGTATTGATTTAATGTCCTGCTCTTTCAGTATATCTCTTTCTAGAGAAGGAATATCTTCTATGTTATGGAAGTTTATTATCTCGTTTTTATGGAGCTTTTTCATCCAAAAGGGAATCATGTCACAATCAACATTTTGGAGGTTATCAATTTGGGGTATTGTGCCTTCGGCAACCCACTCATATGTATTACTCATTTTTTTATCGTTATTGTGGATTTTAAAAATATATGTTCTGCTTACTCCTGTCAGCTTCCCGAGCTTTCTGAGTGAATAATTAATAAAAGAATTAAGATTCCTGTTCTTCAATGCATCACTAGAGATTTCGGTTAAAATTTTTTCATACGCAAGCCGTCTTTTGATTTGTTCCACTGTTCTCCTGTGCTCTGAGTTCTCAATAAGCTGCCACTTGCCTTCGCCCTTAATAATAACATGAGGGTGGTTATTGATTACATTTATGACTTCAAATGCCTCGCATTTATCAAGGTGGTAGGTACAAACAACAATCATACAATATTTGTCGATTACTTTGTTTATCTCTTCTTCATATTCCTGGAAATTTTTCCAGTCTCTTTTTTCCAGCCATGAAGTGTTACCTGTTATTCTTATGCCGTCATAACCCTTTTTTTAGGGCATTATTGAGTTTATCAATCCACGCATTAAGAACCCTTTGCAGATTGAAACTATTGTCTTTGAGATACCATTTGGTATGCGGAATTATTTCTATCTGTCCTCTTTTTAAGTATCGGTCAAAATTAGGAACAGCTTTTCTCATTGCTTTTTTGGCTTCTTCACCACTGAGAGGTTCTGAGGTAACCCACATGCAGAAGTCATTGTTTTCCAGCCCTGCTTTGAAATAAGGCACCAGAATATCAATTAAGTCTTTCTTGGTCTGGTAAAATTGGCATAAATGTGTGCCCCACGGGACACTCCTCATGTTTTCGATTCCCATTTTTCTAATTTTTTCCTTCATCTTGCTTGCCTCTAATTGTTGCCTATTAAAAGTGCCCTTAAAAAGGTAATTGAGTTTTTTGGCATTTTTTCTAATGATAAATATCTAATTGTAAATTAATTTAAATTAATGCATTTCTTTTGCTTCTTTTGATTTTTTTTTGTCTACTGTCTTAGTTTGAATCAGGCCAGGTTTCTTTCTATTTAAATTAAATTCGTCATGTCGAGTTTTGACACGTGTCACGATTTGATAAATTTCTATATAAGTAATCTTCTGCTTATGTTTATTGGTAAATTTTTACCTATTGATAAATTTTTACTATAAACGAGGTGAAAAATATGGTAAATCAAGGACCTGATGTTTCAAGCTTGGCAGAAGTTTTGGACAGAATATTAGATAAGGGTATAGTTGTAGATATTTGGGCTAGGATCTCTTTAGTCGGTATTGAAATCCTGACTATCGAAGCCAGGGTTGTAGTTGCAAGTGTAGATACATTCCTGCACTACGCTGAAGAGATTACTAAGGTAGAACAAGCAGCAATTGCCGCGCCAGCAAAGTGAAGGCCTAAGCCTTTCCAATATCTAAAAATAGAAAAGGAGAGATAGATATGGGTACAACAAAAGACGAAGTAACTTGTGTAAGAAAGTATGTACAAGCAATTGAACAGCAAGGAAAAGAGAATGCAATGGCGGCAAGAGAAATAGAAAAGGGCATTGCTATAGTTGGGGCAGCGATTAAAGAGAAGACAAATGAAGTGGAAAAAGCAGTTGCCTCAATTCATTCAGATATTAGAGCCCAGGAAAGAGAAAACGATGCTGCTGTTAAAGAACTTGGCAAAGGAACAGCAGAAGTGGTTGCAGGGGTACGGGCCCAAGAAAGAGAGAATGCAACAGCAATAAAGGAAATAGAGGAAGGTGTTGCTATAGTTGGGGCAGCGATTAAAGAGAAGACAAATGAAGTGGAAAAAGCAGTTGCCTCAATTCATTCAGATATTAGAGCCCGGGAAAGAGAAAATGATAAATTCATTGATTTATTCTACTATGGCACCGCTAAAAGAGAAGAATAAAATATGCTGTATCTTTCCTTGTTTTTTTTTTTTTTTTTTTTGGTATTGGAGGGTAGGATTGAAGGTTTTACTATTAGTTTAACTTTTGGATAAATTTTTTGTTTTACGTTATATTTAAATTAGCAATACATTAAAATAATAATGATTATTAAAACTTAGTGATAAAAAAGCACTGTTGGGGGTCTAAGCAAATGAAATATGTTGAATCGCATCCAAGAACTATAAGAGGTGGCTCAATTCATAGTACACAAGAGGAAAGGAAAAAACAACAAGTCTTTAAAAGAAAGAAGAAGGATTTAATTAGAAACGCAGAGGAAAGTTGTAAGGTTAATGACACTAAGGTGGTTGAAGCAAAATTTTTAACCCCTAAATCAAATAATTTTGTTTTGACTGATGAAGTTAAAAAATATGAAGACAGGTCTCTTTTATGGCTTAAAGCAGGGTACCCAGTACACCTTATTGGACCTACTGGTTGTGGAAAAACAGCTTTAGCAATTCACATTGCTGAAAAGCTTGGAAAGCCTGCTATGTGGATTAACGGAGATGAGGAGCTCACAACTCACGAGTTGATTGGTGGCTACAGCAGAGTTGAAATGAAAAGCCTGAGGGACAAGTACATTCACAATGTTTATAAAAGCCAGGATGTTGTTGAGCCGGAGTGGGTTAACAATCCATTGGCTTTAGCCTGTCAAAAGGGATACACCCTGATTTATAACGAATTTAGCAGAGCAAAGCCCGAGGCAAACAATATTTTGCTTTCTGTTTTGGAAGAAGGAATTCTTGAATTGCCAACAAAGTTTGGGGAAGAGAGGTATGTAAAAGTGCATCCGGATTTTAATTTGATTTTAACCTCGAACAATAGCGAGTATGCCGGAGTGCATCAGCCACAGGATGCCTTATTGGATAGGATTAGTGCGATTTACATGGACTACTATAACAAGAAAACTGAGGCTCAAATAGTCAAGGCTCACAGTTCGATTGCCGATGCTGATGTCGAGAAAATAGTGAGTGTAATCAGGCATTTGAGGAAAACATTGAAGGGGGCAGAGGCTCCTGGCACAAGGCCGGCAATAATGATTGCTCAGGGAATTAAAGTTGCAAATGGACTTGGCACGGGCTTGTTTGAGCAACTGTGCTTGGATGCAATTGCTTCAAAAACTAAGGACTCAGCAGATTTGGAGGCAAAGAGAGAATCAATTAAAGACGCAATTAATAAATTTAATTCGAATAAATCCTAAAAAATGGTGAAAATTTGGAAAAGAAGAATGCTGTGATTGTAGAAGCAAAGATTTACAAGGTATTTGATTTGTGGAAACGCAAACCTAAATGTCTTACATTCAATGACACAGACGTAATTATTGTTACAGCAGAGGCTAAAGGTGGTGAAAAGATAAGAGAAACGTTTTTCACTTGCCTGAAAGCTGACGGAACTTTTTCCCTTAAAACACCAAACCAGATTGCCAAGTCAAGAAGGGAGAAGCTTGCAAAATTTTTGACTTATTATAAATTCACAGATTCTCCGGAAGACTACAACCTGGTTAATAATATTAGTAAATGGAAAAATAAAGAAGTAAAAATTGTTAGAGATAAAGGAGAAAACTACATTTTTATTTAACTGAAGGAGGTATGATGAATGACAAAAGAGGGATTCAATGAAATCGTTAAAATAGTTAAAGCGAGCATTAAAGAGCTTGTTGGTAAAGAGCCATTAAGCGTAATCAGCTTGGCAAAAGAGGGAGATAAAACAATCGCTTTGGTTGAAGTACTGGAAAGAGAAGCAATTCCGGATACACAGAACCTTATCGGGGAATACAAGTTGACCTTTGGCAAAGACAACACGCTTTTGGGTTACAACAGGGTTTCTGTAAGGAGAAAATGCGATACTGGTTCTGATGAAGTAGAAGATGCTGAAGAAGAAAAGAAATAATAAAATTCGTTTGGTTGATTGAAAATGGACTTAGAAAAAAAGGTTGCCTTGAAGCATGAAAAAATAGAGGCAAAATGGAAGAGAAGGAAGGGCTTTACCGGAAAGAGTGCGAAGTGGAAAGCAAAATGGGATAAATGGCTCAAATTACTGGATAAAAAGCTTGAAGCAAAATGAAGTATGCAGTGTTGGTTATGTATGGATTTAGAGAAAAAAATTACTCGGTATCATGCCAAACAAGAAAAGAAAAAATTAGCCAGGCATGCAAGACTCAAGCAAAAACATAGAAAAGGATTTAAAGGACATGAAGCAAGGGCAGCCAAGTGGGCCTTGAAGTGGCAGAGGAGAAGTGCAGGCTCTGGCATAGTAGCACCAAGGTTACCTTTGGTTGAAGAAACTAGTGAAAAAGTTAAAGAAGAAATCAAAAAACCAGTTAAGATTAAAGAAGAGGGAATCAAACCTGTTTCTGTGAAATTAAAAGAAGTTAAAAAGAAAACAAAAAAGTTGGTAGAAGAGGTCAAAGAACTGGTAAAAAGCAGGTCCAAAGCACCAATAAAAGAAAAACCAAAAACAGAAAAGCCTAAGAAAAAAAAGCCAGTGGAAACAACCACTATTGTTGGATCATTTACAGAGGTTTCAATGCCCAAAGCAAAGAGAAAGGAAGGGTCTGATTGGAGTGCAAAAAGGTTCAAGGAGTTAGAGGAAAAATTAAAGAAGCTGAGGAGATTTTAATGGGTAAAAGTTTTTTGATTTGCTCTGGAAAAGGTGGTGTCGGAAAAACAACTACTACAATTAATTTGGGTATAGCATTAGGGTTATTTGGAAAAGATATTACAATTGTTGATGCTAATTTGCCTACTCCAAACATTGCATTGCATTTAAAAATTCCGTCTGAAGTAAAAACACTGAATGATGTAATCAGGGGGGATGTGGGAATTGATAAGGCAACTTATCTGTTAAAATCCCGTGTCAGAGTAATTCCCGCCGCATTTGGTGTTGAGTCCTTGCAGGGATTTGAGCCAAAAAAATTCAAGAGATTAATTAAAAAAATTGAGACAAACAATGACCTGACTTTA
>Ga0307928_10003332_pt1 | contig 12261 bp, 23 predicted proteins | sample AceLakmetagen232_FD_201815 | JGI IMG/M metagenome (GOLD analysis project Ga0307928, IMG submission 201815) | Saline water microbial communities from Ace Lake, Antarctica - #232 | ecosystem: Environmental > Aquatic > Non-marine Saline and Alkaline > Saline | place: Antarctica: Ace Lake... | reverse complement strand
TAAATGTAGAACTTTTTTAGAACCGGCTCTTTCATGTAAATCATCAACATTTTGAGTTATGATTGTCACATCATAAACATCTTGCAATTCAGCTAAAAGTTTATGAGCTAAGTTTGGTTCTACTGTTTGTAAATCCTTTCGACGTTGATTGTAAAAATTTAGAACCTTTTGTCTATTTAATCTCCACCCCTTAAGAGTAGCTACTTCATCAACGTTATGTTCATGCCACATACCTCCTGTATCTCTAAAGGTTTGTATTCCACTTTCTTTAGAAATACCTGCTCCTGTAAATGCTACTATTTTTTTCATAATGATAATTTTATTCCTTCATCTTCATATCCTTCTTTTTTAGATTCATCAACTTCTAATGCTAATAATTCATTTATTACATCAACTGCTGATCTAACAGTTGTTTGCATTCTTCTAGCGTAATCTTCCCAATTATCTCCTCGAATATGATTTCCTTGTGCAACTAAAGAATTTTTTATTCCCTTTAATACAGCGTGTTCTATTTTATTCATGGTTTCATTTTTTTAATTTTGATAACTTAATTTTCATAAACTCTTTTCTTACTTCTTTAAAAGACATTTTCTTTGTGTCTTTAAAAGAAGAATAAGCAGATTTGCCCATTTCAATTTGTTCTTCAAAAATGTAATATCGTTTTTTGAAAAAACCACTCCATAAAACTACCTGAACTTTGTTCCATCCTTGTAATTTTTCTAACCAATTTCTTTCTACCATAATATTGTATTTCGGTGTATTAGTTTCTTTTTTTCCCACTTAAATTCTCCAATAAGCTCTCCTTTTTCTACTTTAATTTCTTTTATTAGTGTAAGTAATTGATCTAAATAGATTTCAACAGTAAATCCTGCAGGATGCATCATAGTAGCCCAGTTTTGGCTCATGCCAAATCTCCAATCTATAATTTTCCAACCCTCTCTAAATTCTTCTTTGAAAATATAAATTACATGTGGCTTAGCTTCAGTTTTTCTGTAATATCTATCTAAAGTCCATTCATCAAATGCTATAGGTAGTTCTCCTTTTTGAGTAAGTTTAGTCAAAAAACCAGTTTGACTTTTGTCATTATTTATTCTGATTTTTAAAAGATATTCATCATCTTTTAACTTATAACCTTTTTCATATAGTTTATACATAACTTCAATTTTATCTAATATAACAAAAAAAGCCGAGACTAAAAAATCTCGGCTATTAAGCTTGTGTTAAAAAAATCTTACTCAAATTTTCCTATTAATTCATAATGTAAGCTATAGTAATCGCTATCCTTAGTTTCGAATAATTGTTCTACTAAATCATCCCATCCTTCTATATAAAGATAATTCATCCAATCGCAGGATCTATGTAAAATATCTTTATTTTCTCGAATTAAAAAATATTCTTGAAATAATATTTTTTTATTATATATGGGCACTGTATACTTAACATAATAACATTTATCATTATACTCATTATAAGATTTTTCAAATTTTTCCATAGATTCAAACATATTATCATAAAGCGAATCTATTTTATATAATAATAATAATTTGTCTTTTTTATTTTTTGCTAATAAAATATCATATTGATAATTTGATATTTGATAACTTGTTCTAGCAACTCTTATTTTTATTGCCGTTAATGAATTTCTCGCTTGGAAAATATTGGCACTATCTGGTCTAATTTCAATAATTTCAAAATTAGTATAAGAAGATTCTAATTCTTTTTTAATTTCATATTTTGCACATGAACATACGAATAAAAAGGGTACTATCAATACAATAAATAATAATTTTTTCATAATTCTATATTAAATTGTTAGTAATAATATCAGACAAAAGTTGTTCTAAAATTTCCTGATTTTCAGATTTTCTAAACATTCTAGTAAATTGCATACTTATTTTATAATCTTCGGGTAGCACTATTACGTCTGTAATCCATTTGGTAATTTTCATAACTGCTTTCCAATCCTCTCCCCCTTCATTTTTCCATTGATCGGAATTAATTTCCTGTTCTCCTGCTATACCGAATATTACTCTATTTGCTCCATCTTTTAAACAAATAACAGTTCCTGCTTTTTTAATTGCCTGAGATCTTCCTGCAATTTTTTCTGTTACAGAAAGATTAAAATCAGGTTTTGAATTCTTATGGCAAGATTTTTCATCCGTGTAATTATAAACTTCTATCATTTTTATATATTTTAATTATAAATCTAATATAACCAAAAGTTTTGGGATAAAAAAGTTTTAGGGTAATTATTTTCAAGATAATGAATATATAATAAAAGTAGTAATCTTTATCTTGTATATAAAGAAACCGAAGAGGGATCAACGGATGTCCTACTTTTTATATTTATTCAAAAATAATAGAGGGAAATCATGAAAGAATTTAAGAAAAATAAACAAAACGAATTTGTCTGTGAAGAATGTCTGCGGGTATTTAAGTCTAAACAGAGTTTAAATTTACACATTCGACACTCTCATAATGCTGAATATAAAGAATATTTTGATAAATGGCTTAAAGATGAATTCGATGGAATATGTAAAATTTGTGGGAATCCTACAGAATTTAAAGGATTTAAGTATTATTATGACAATTGCTGTTCTAAAAAATGTAAAGATATTTATAGAGGGAAACGAATAGAAGAAGAAAATTTAAAAAACTTTGGAGTTAGAAATTCATATCAACGAGAAGATGTCAAAGAAACAATAAAAAATATTTGTTTGGAAAAATATGGTGTAGAATGTTTTTTACAAACAAAAACCATTAAAAATCTTAAAGTTGATAAAAACAAACAAAAAGAAAAAGAAACAAAGTTGGCAAGATATGGAGATGAAAATTATAATAATATTAAAAAATATAAGCAAACTTGTTTAAAAAAATACGGTGTAGAAAATCCTCAACAAAATAAAGATATTTTTGAAAAAACTCAAAAATCGGGTTTTCACTCTCATAAATATAAAAACATAATCAATTATAGAGGTTCTTATGAATTAGATTTTTTAGATGAATATTTTAAAAAATTTAGTGATCTAGAAAATGGTCCCACAATTAAATATCAGTTTGATAATAAAAATAAAGTTTATTTTCCAGATTTTTATATTCCTTCTCTAAATCTTGTTATTGAAATTAAAAATTCATATAATGCAAAAAAAGATAAAGATAAAATTGAGGCAAAAAGAAAAGCCACTATTTCTAGTGGCTTTAAATACATAATGATAATTGATAAAAAATATGATAATTTTATATTAATGTTACATTAACACAATTTAAACCTTTTTTACCTTCCACTAGTTCGAAGCTAACTTCGTCATTTTCTTGTAGTGTACTTTCATTTACCCCAGAAATATGAACAAAATGTTCTTTTTCTGAATCATTCTCTTTAATGAATCCAAAACCTTTGGTCTCATTAAAAAACTTTACTTTTCCTTGCATTGTCATTTAATTTATTTAATTTAATTATAATAAAAGGGTTGAGATTGTACCCAACCCTTGTTATTCAGTTTATATATTTATCTTATTGATTTCTTCAATAACGATATTTGGATTGATTTCAACTTGTGGAATCTTTTCATAAATATCTTGAGTATATCCATAAAGTCTAAATACTCTGTTTCCAGACTTAACTGGAGCAGTGTTAGCATATCCGCATACATTTATGATATAAACGTATGGAGTTCCGTACTTAGCACAATATCCTTTGTACCTACTTTCAACGTTTCCGTATCCATCTTGTTCATCAGATATAATAAGAACTCTATCATATTGAGTATTAGTTCTTTCGAACAACTTGAAACATGAACCGAAGTCTGTTCCGTAACCTTGGCGACCACTATATGACATGAACTTTTGCTTTAGAGTATTAACAGAATCATTAGGATTCCATCCAGTAATCTTTTCAGCTGCATTAGCGAAGTGATAAACATCTCCGTTAACACCCTTAGCGAATGTTGCTGCAACTAAAGCTGCTTTTTCAGCTGGAGACTTGTTAATATTCTTTCCTCCTGGGCCAGTTACACCTCGTGAACCATACATAGAACCTGAAGTATCGAATACAACAGCAGTTCTACCTTCTGGAAGTAAATTCATAAGGTTAGGAATTGAAAGCTCATAAGCTATTCCAAGTGCCTTAGTTACCTTAGCCATTGCTGAACCAGAGAATTCAATTAACATTATTTCTAATGCTAAATCAATTTGGTGTGGCCATACAAGTGACTTTACAATGAAGTCCTTTTGAACTAACAATTCACATGCAGCATCAAGAGTTGCAGTATCATTGGTCTTTAATATGTTTCTCAAGTTTCTTATAAGAGCAAGATATCCAATTTTCTTAGTGTCAATAAGTTCCTTGAAGTTTTCAGTTTTAGTTTCATTCAATTGAACTGCAGCAGCTTCCTTAGTGATTTCGCCTGCTTTAACAGCTTCAGCTACTTTCTTACCAGCTTCAGTATTCTTATCTTCAACAGTATTGAACTGCTTAAGGATTCCAAGAACAAGAGCTCTTAATGCAGGAACTCTTACATTTTCACCTACTGAAGTAAATCCATCATTTTGAAATTTAGTTCCTACAACAGCTTTGATATAATCAAATTTTGACACATCTATAGTTCCTTGAATATCAGTTTCTCTTGGATGAACAAGGTTAACAATATCAACAAGTGATACATTTTTGTTCTTCATTTGATACTTAGCTAATTGATATGCATCGGCATGTTCAATAGCATCCTTGAATCCTTTCTTAATTGAGTTAGGAATAGAAGCCTTCGCTCCATTCTTAGCTAAATAACAAGCAAGAATTTCAGTCATATCATCTAGGCGATATACAATACCACCATTGTTAGTTTTTCTATCTCTCTTAGAGAAGAATCTTTTTCCAAGTTCATCACCTTGTAAGAATGGAATAAGTTCAACTGCACCTTTATGAGTTACAGTTCTTTGTCCAAACTTAGTACGAGCGTATATAAGTGACTTAGCAGCAAAGTTTTTATCCTTTTTTGCTACAGTTTTGAAAACTTCGCAAAATCTTTTATCACGGTCATTTTCAGTTTCGTAATAAGTATTATCCAAGCCAGTAGCTAAGATACCTATTAATTCATGTTCTGGTCTTTGAGTGAAACCAGTTCCACCTTGGTGAGTAACAGTTCTTTTAACTATTGGCTCAACTTTTTGATTGTACTTTGACATAATAATTTTCCTTTCTTTTACTATTAGAGCTTATTGCCCTAAAGAATTAATTTTTGTTTAAAAATAAAGGGTGCATCACCAGGTTTACATCGGTGCGCCAAGGGATTTGCCGGGCCTTCTCTGGAACCACCCGTCCTGCCCCACTCTATGTTGGGTTCATTCCGTACCTACCATTTGATATAATTTGAGGTTACCTACATCCAGTCTGAGTTTCTTAAACACCCACCCTTTATTATTTTTTAAAAAATTTGACCAACTCCTCACATCCCTTTACTCTTGGAGTTAACAATCTTGCGGATTGCTGGCTTAATGTTTCCATCAATCGCTTCATAAGTCAAGGTTTGGCAACCTATGAATTCATTTTTCTTACTACCAGTCAAATTCTTTATATTTTACTTAGCCTGTATTGGCTTTCTCAATTTATTACTTTTTGTTAACTGAATGGGCACCAACCCATCGAATTTCACGTAATATTCCCACCATTGTTTTCCATTACTAAGCATTGCTTCAGTAACATCTTCTTTATGATAAATATGTTCGCTATTCCAAAAAGGAGCATTAACAATATCTTTACCTTTCATTTCAGTTGTTGTTAGAATAATCTCGTTTGTCATGATTCTTCGTTTTTTGGTTGTTTACCTTCAATATAATCTACAATATACTTTCCTATTTTTGATTCATCTGGATATTTTTCAAGTATTTCTACTAAACTAGAAACTAGTAATCCAACTCCATCTAATGTCATTGTTACTGATTCATATCCGGCTGGAGAACCATCTTCTTCACATTCTATTCGTTGTTCATCTGTTAATCCAGCACCCCAACCCCATTCTAATCTTACAAGTTTCTTACATGTTTTTGGTTCTTCAATTTCTATTGGAGTAACATTCCAATAAACATCACCAAAATTTACCTTTACTATATGTTCATCCATAATGTTTAAAATAAAAATGCCCAAGATTTTTAATTTCTCGGGCATTTGCATATTATTTATGTTTAATAAATGCAAAATTAAGTTGAGAAATTTGGTTAGAGTGTTTTTTCTGATTACGAAGTAACTCTTATACCTTACTACAACATATTTTGTTATAAGTTGAATTTAAATATAACCAACAAATGTTTAAAATAAAAACGTTTTTTGTTAAGATAAAGTTAAATTCAAATTATATATGTAGATTCATTTTTTATAGTTTTAATACTTGTCGCATCATTTTTAAAGATAGTCTAATATAACCAATAGATTCTCATATAAAAATATTTCTTGTTAAAAAATTGTTAAGATGATATATTTCCTAATTTTTGATGATATATAAATTATAATAACCTTGTCACTTGAAGGTTCAGTGTCCTTGAGACATTTGAGATGGAGAAATACCACCGATTGAATTTTCAAATATAAAATAAAGTAAGGATTATGAAAACAATTAACTACAAACAGGCTGGTGAGCCTACTATGTTTATCACAAAAGATAAGCAAAGAGTGAAACAACACGGAAATCAAACCGTTTATTTAAAAGACGGAGAAGAGTTCGAACTAGAACTCTTTAACCCAACCTCTAAAAAAGTATTAGCACAAATTACTCTCAATGAAAAATCATTAGGAAACGGAATTATTCTGCGTCCTGGTGAAAGAATTTTCTTAGAGAGATATTTAGATGATGCTAAGAAATTTATCTTTGAAACATATAATGTTGATAAGAATAACAAACAAGTATTAAATGCTATTAAAGCAAATGGAAAAGTATCTGTAAGATTCCATGAAGAATTTGCAAATAATGTAGTTTGGACTAGTACTTGGGTAAACAACCCTCAACCTAATATATGGTATGGAGATAATACAGGACAACCATTGTTTGAACAACCGCATATTACATGTGAAGGTTCTGCATTCACTACTTCTGAAATTAATGAAATGTTTATTAATTACAATACTACATATTCAACTAGCGCTAATGTTTCATCTATTTTAGATGGAGCACCAATGGTAGATAAGAGAGAAACTGGAAGAATTGAAAAAGGTGGACATTCTAGTCAAGAATTTGATTATGATGGAACTCCATTTAACTCATATCCAAGTTGGACAGATGAGTGGCATATACTTCCATTTTCAGAAAAACTATATGTGAAGGAAGATTTACCAGCAGTGTATTGTACTGGTTGTGGAGCAAAGAGAAAAAAAGATACACATAAATTCTGCCCAATTTGCGGCACTAAATATTAATCAATAAAAAGAATACAAGGTTATTATAAAAGAAAAAGGAGATCTAACGATCTCCTTTTTTAATGTTTATTTTGCTAAAAAAGTTTTTAGCATTTCCGGTAAATACTTCCAAAGATTAGTAGAGAATCCCTCCCAAAAATCATTATCTTTTAAGATTCTAATTTTATCTTCATTACTTAATGAGTTCCAATATTCTTCTCCCTTTTTCATATTGTTTACTAAATTTATTTAAAATAAACTACCTGATATAGTTGTTTCCATATCCAATTGAATAGTCACTTCTACATTAGTTTCTGAACTAGAACCAGCTATTGATACTGTAAATACTTTCAACTCTAGAAATATTTCGGACATCTCATTATAAAATCCATCTAAATTTTCTAAATTAATAGTCATCCCTACATCAATAGGCCAATCTTCTGCTAAAACATATTCTACAGAATGATTATCATTAGAAATAGTAAAAGTAGTTCCTGATTTAAATACTACACCATCTTTACTTACACTTTCTACTTCAGCTACTACTCCATTAATTCCTATATCTACAATTTTATCAGCATATTCTTGAATATCTGGTTCATCTAATGGATTAATTGTATCAGATGCAGTAAAAGCAAAAACCATTTCATCAGTTGCAGATTTTCTTATATTATCTTCCAATGCAATATCTAAATTTGCTGATATTGTAGTATCTACATCTGCGTTAAATAATTCACATGATGATATACTAAAAATAATCATCAATCCTAATAATAATTTTGTTATTCTTTTCATATTTTATTTTACTTTTAATGTCTCATTAATAACTTTTACAAAAGTTTCTTTTGGAAGTGCTCCCATAGACATTTGAGGTTGTTCATTCATTGGTACAAACAATAAAGAAGGAATACTTTTAATTCCAAATGCTTGGGATAATTCAGGTTGTTCATCAACATTCACTTTATAAATATCTACCTTTCCTTCAAATTCTTTACTAAGATCTTCTAAAACTGGCCCAATAGCTTTACATGGAGAACACCAGTCCGCCCAGAAATCTATAATTGCTGGTTTTTCTCCTTCAAAAACCCACTCTTTATTTTTTTTATAATCAAATACTTTCTCTTTAAAACTTTCTGTTGTTAAATTTTCAGTCATTTTTTAATTTTTTTATTTCAGTTTTGAGATCTTCTATCTCCTTTTTTTGATGGAGCATTATTTCTTCATCAAAAGACAAAGAATTATCTCCAGCTGATTCTGGAAGATTTATCAATCTAACTTTATCTTTTAAAATAATATACTCCATTTATTATTTATATGAATTTTTATGTTTAAGTTTTTATTTTAGTCTTGATAGTAAGTTCAGACAATAAATTGCGTTTCTTTAATTCTAACATTATTTTATTAACTATCCACTCTATCAAGTATGCTCCGGGTTCATTATTATCAGAAGATTGTTGATGTCCTATTTTTTCAAATACAGCATCAACAACGTGAAAAGCCTCATGAGCAATCATCCCATATGTTATAGTTTGTTTATGCTTAAAATTAAAAATAACAAGAATAGTATGCCAGTTTTGATATTTCATTTCATAAATACCACATAACTGATCTCCTTCATTTCTTAAACCCCATGTTTCTTCTAAATCTTTCATATCTTCTTCAGATTCTGGAGTAGCAATAAGAAACTTATAATTATAAGGATGTATTGTATGTATCGATATATAATCTTTTTCAGTTTTCATTCTTAAAAGTAAGTGTAAATATTAATAGACTTTCCATATAATGGAGCCAAATTAGATACATACTTAGCTTCAATATAATCAATCATTTTCCATTCTTCTGTTTTATTATCAAATTGAAATTTCCTTTCTGTGTTAATTCCATAAATAGGATCGTAATGAGAAGTATAAATTAAACGATATCTTCCGGCATCGGTTTGCCATACTTCCATTGTTCCAATTGGATTAGAATATAAATCAAATTGAGGTCCGGCGCCCTTTATTGTGTTTATTTTTCCAGCAGCTGTAATGACAGTCATTGTACTTTTATTGAAAGCCGGCATAACATTTGATCTAATTGGATCGGGCCTTCTAGAGGCAGGTTGTTCATCAATAGGTATGTTATCATATTCAGCTTCTATACCTTCTTCAGAAGTGTCTAGAGTGTTAACTGAGGCAACTGGACGTACATCTTTTCCTCCACTTAAATCATAAGCTCTTTCAAAGAAAACTTGTCCCATTGCTGATTGCTCGCCAAAAACTTCCTGGGCTGCATAACCTCTGGCCATAGCCTTTCCAGCTTCTGTAATTGCACATGCCATATTATATCCATACATAATTTGTTGCATATAATCTCCACGAGCTTTTTCTCTAATGGATTCCATACGCATAACATCTTTTGATCCAAAATTCTTCATGTTATTCTTTTTATTCGGTACCTAAATAATAATCTAATGCTTCTCTTATTGTGTCTTTCCACATATCTTTTTCTACAAAAGAAGTTAAAGTTACATCTTTAGGACTTCCAGATACTACATTTTGATAACCATCTCCAGAAATAGCCCAACGCCCGTTATCATCATAAAGAAGACAAGGAGCCCATCCTATCTTTGTGAGTTCTTCCATGATAAATTCAAATGGAAGATTATAATCCCATTTCTTAATACAATCGATAATTTGATCAGCTAAATCATCAATTTCTTCAGGCCATTCATTTAAATACTCCTCTTTTTCTCCATCCCAACTTTTTTCATATTCATCATGGAGTTCTAATCTTTTCATAGAAAGATTTTTAATATGATTTTCTTCTACAGATTTATGTCTCATTTTTTTAATATTTATGCCCAACCTCTACCACTAAAACAAACTCCTCTAAGAGCTGCTGGCTTAAGTCTAGGTATTGGTTTAAAATTTTTATCTTCATTTTTCCAAGTTTTCTTCATTTCTAGAATCTTGGCTTTCTTTATAAGTTTTTTAATTTCTTCTACATTATGGTCATACCTATAACTATATGTAATAGTTTCTGTTGATGTATTATAATCCCTTCTATTCCTAAATGTATATGTTACACCAGTTAAAGATGTTGAAGTTGAAGATGTTTCCCATCCAGTTGTAGTACATGTTGTATCATTATATTTGTCCAATGGGTCTGACATATTTATTAGTTTATTTTATATATGGTGGCTCCAGAGGGATTCAAACCCTCGACCTTCTGGTTTAGAAGCAGCTGCTCTATCAAACTGAGCTATGGAGCCATAAGGGGAATTCCCCTTAGTAATATTTGTATTTTAACATTTTTAATTCATGTTCTACCATATCTTTTAATAATCCATCAGGAATTTGTTCATTACATTGTGTGAGTAATAATTTTAACCTTTTATTTACTCCTGCTTCAACTGTTATTCTTCTTTGAAGTGACTTTTCCCGTTTCTTATACGCTCTTAATGCTTGTTCAATTCCCGTTTTTATTCATTTGGATCTCTTGGATCTATTATAATTGTATCAAGATAGTGCTCCCAATTGTCAGCTACAAATATTCCATTATCCCATAAAGACCATAATTCTAATTGTTGGTATTTAGAAAGAGAATCATAAAACTTTTGAACTTTAACCGAAAATAATTTCCATTCATCGCTTCCTTCATAACAGGTTTTGTCACAATATCCTTCAAAAAGATATCTATCATAATCGCAACTTGAGCAATAATGAAATTCTCTTCCACATGTTTTACACTTCATCTGTCACCTCCTCCATAGAATATTCTTTTACTAATTCAGTAACCTTTTTAAGAAATCTATCTTCCCAATAACTATCTAAAAATTTAAGAGAATCAATAGTTGATATATCTCTTCCTCTTAATTCAGCATAAGCTGCATACATTTCTCTTAATTCTAATCTATTATCTCTATGTTTCCATGTTGCCTCTGTTACATCCATTTCTCTTTTGCCTACTAATCTTTCAGTTCTTCTTTGATTCTTTAAAAATTTTTGATATGATGCTGCAACTTTAATTTTTTCTTTTAATTCTTTTCTTGTTTTCATAATATTATTTTTATTTTTATTTTTAATAAGTTGGACATAATGTCCTAGTAAATGTCTAAGTAAATGTCTAAGTAAATGTCTAAGTAAATGTCTAAGTAAAAATAATATTTTAAGGTGGTCGTGGGTTAATCTACCAATGTGATTTCATAATTTTAATTGATTTTAGTTAATAATTCTTTAGCTCTCATGTTTAAATTATCTGGATGATCATAATTTTCATTACAATCGTATTCCATATAGTAATTATCATATGAATTTCCATACTCATTTCGAATGCTGTAATCCTCTGATAATTCTCTTAATAACTCAACTAATTCATTATAATCTTTTTCTTCTAATTCTATTTTCTTTTTCATATTTGTATTTCTTTTAACGCTAATGGTAATCGATTTGTTAATTTTTTAGCTCTATCTCCGGGTTCCAATGCAATTGCAGTGATTTCATCCCCGATATCAGGTTCTCGAAATACAGTATGTTTTAGTTCTTTGAATTTTGCTTTCTTTAAAAGCAACGATAGCTGTTCTTCATTCTTTACCGACAAAATAATAAGGTAGTTGGATTGTGAATTCCATTTCTTAGCAATTTCTGGATGTTGGTGTTGAAAGTCTACCGCTGCGTGGGCAGCCTGGACAGCTTGATAACCCGGATGTAAGTCTCTCCTGGTAATAACGATTAATTTATCATTAATCTAATGATTGTAACCAATACTTTGATCTTTCATAATTTATTTCTTTATAATTTATATATCTAAATATAACAAATGTTTTCGAATAAAAAAAATGGTTGGACAATTATTTTCAAATTATTTCAAAAGAGAGGATTATTTTTCCCCTCTTTGAAATT
>Ga0307928_10003331_pt1 | contig 12263 bp, 10 predicted proteins | sample AceLakmetagen232_FD_201815 | JGI IMG/M metagenome (GOLD analysis project Ga0307928, IMG submission 201815) | Saline water microbial communities from Ace Lake, Antarctica - #232 | ecosystem: Environmental > Aquatic > Non-marine Saline and Alkaline > Saline | place: Antarctica: Ace Lake... | reverse complement strand
GGACCTACCTACGCAAATTCTGTAGTAGCTCTTAAAGTATTGCGTGGAAGATATAGAAATAAGCTGATTAGATTTGAGAAAATAATTCAGGATTTATGTAGGAAGGTTTCACTTGCCAGAGGTTATGTCAAGCGGACAAATGCTGAGGTTAACAATAGAATGTATGGCAGAAACAATGCCAATCTTATTGTTCCCGAAATCAAGTGGGAAGAGAATTTAGCTTTTAATGAAAATTACGATTTGATTCAGATCATGATTCAGTTAGCAGATAAAAATAAAATAAGCTGGAAAAAGGTCCTCGACTCTCTTGGAGTAGATTCACACGAAGAGCAGGAAAGACTGAAAGCACAGACTGAGACTATTTACAACGATCCTGTTTATCAGGCTAAAACAGAAAAAATATTAGAAATGATCGGAACAGGAGCTACAGGTGATGATCCGAAGAGTGAAGTTACGAGTCTTACTCCTGGACCATCCGGACCAACAGGAGCTCCTAATATACAAACCGATGTAGAGAAACCACCACCATCAGGTCTTACGAGTCCTGCAACAGATTCGGAGAATATATAAAATGGCTGATTTTAATGAAGACAAAGTTGTTGTAACCGACAATGAGTGGGTTGATGTAAAAAGAGAAGCCTTCCCTGAAGTAGGGGCAGATGATTATATTTACATAGTGGCTAAAAAAGAAACAGCAGCAGCAATTATACTTGATAAAAAAACCCTGCAATATGTGATGAGAATGGAGGGAACTCTTTATTCTAATTTCGCACCTACTGTTAAAATAATGACTGAAACAATTGAGCCAGGCGAAACACCTGAGATTGCTGTAGTCAGAGGAGTGGAGGAGGAGTTTGGCATTGGTGTAGGTTACGATATAAATGTAGCATACCTCGGAACTATCAACGGTACATTTCAGGAGCTTCATAATTATTACATCTATTTCATTGTGATGGATTATGAGAAAACAGAATTTGAAGGTGATGGAAGTATTGGCGAGGAGAAATCAGATTCTCTACTCGTAGACGGTACTAAGCTGAATATCACAAAAGACTTCCTAACCTGGATTGCTTACGGAATGCTACAGCAGGGAATCACAAGAGGAGATGATCAGATAACAGCACTGTTAGATCTTCACGCAATAGACCCTAATTTACTAAAGAATATATAGGAGATTGCCATGTTGAAAGTTATCGGAAGCCCAGCAGGGAAAAAGAAAAAAGGCAATGGAAAAATCAAAAGCCATATTGAACTCAAGGATAAAATAAATGCCGGTACTGGAAAGAATGAAAAGGTAGCGGTAGAGACAGATATTGAGGAGAAAAAAGATGACGAATCCTCGTAAGCTGAAAAGGAGTTTTATTGCCAGAGTTGCACCAGATGAAAGCGATAGAAGTAAAACATATTATCATGGTGGCAAGATAAAAGATAACAATTACGCAGATATTTTTTCAAACGGACTTAAAGGACGGGTAGATCAGGGAAAAAGTCATCTAGCTCCTGTAGTTGACTCAGTATATTTAACATCTGATTTTAAATATTCTATGATATATGCGTTAGGGGGAAATATAATAGGTGGTTCTAGGGCTATGTCTGATTCAGAGCAATACCCACATGGTTTAATATATGTTGTTGGTGGAGAATCACTCTCTAGCATAAAGCCCGATGAAGACTATATTGGGGAGCTTGTCTATAAAGGTCTCAATGGTGATGACTCTCTTGGATGGTTAGTTCGTTTTGCAAGAAGCTACGCCACTGATAATCAGATCTCCAAGGTAAAGGATGGTGAGTATAGGTATTTTGCAGCGATTGGAAAAAAGCTTTTAAAGGTTCTTCCTGATGGCAGCATTCGTAAGTTATTGGCACTGTCTCCTAACGTATCTAATATTGGGTTGACTAAAGTTGATGGAGCTTATCTAATTGATAGAAGAAGACCTGATTTGTTGACAGGAAATTTAGATGTTGATAAATCGGTGATGGCATATATGAAACAGGCTTCCGATTTTAATTCAGCAAAAGAAGAGTTGGAAACGAAGATTCAAAATATATCTAGCTCTCAACCGATAGAAGCCAGCAGACCACGCAAGCTGATAAGAAGTAGTAAGAAAAAAATCAAAGCAGCAATGTGGACAATACCTCCACAGCTGAAGGAAAAATACAAATACGAAACCACCTCTGATATTAATGATATTTCTACATCATGGAAAGCTGAAACTATTAAAGCAAATAATGGTGGAACTGTTGGGACGATGGATTCAATTAATTACCTGTTAGTCAACACAGTCACCAATGAAATTATTCCTGTTTCAGAAAATGATGAACACCAGAGAGGGGAAGATCTCCTGTATAGCTTGCAGGACGAGACAGATATTAATGCTTCTGAGTGGGTTTCTATTCAAGCCAATCCAGACCACACTAATTATGTGTTCACGGAAGATAGACCACAAGAGCTGCTGAAGGGGTTCAAAGTGTGGCACGATATAGGTGGTGAATCTCTTACGGTAACATCTCAGTTTGGAGGAGACGCTTTTGTTGTTACCTCTGAAGATTTTGTAGCCGGTAACGGGAAAATTGCGATAGGTGAAACCACCATGTTTGAGCCAGGCAAATACATTGTTCAGGAGCTGACAGATCTATCTGCTTTATCTAAAAAGATTATAGGAAATCCTAATGCCGATAAGCTTATTGAGCGGTTTAGACAAAAAGCATTGTTATTTTTACAGACTCTTAATAGTAGATACTGGCATCCTTTGTCTAGCGGTAAAGGTGTTTTAGATTCTTTACACGATGGCATAGAGGTTCTCGAAAAGTCTATTGATTATTCTGAAATGGAGCAAGTCGTCTTTGGTATGAACGGTGTTAAAAATAGAATACATATGGCTATTAAAGAAGTTGCTGATATCCCAGAAACACGCCATGGAGCAAACAATCAGTATATTGGTGGCACGAAAGCTACTCCGTACAGGAGTTTATTTGGAAACCTTCCAAACGCAGTACAGGTTTTTAATGTGATCGCTAAGAAAATAATCGCAGCATTCTGGAACTCACTTGATGTTGTGTTTGAGAAAGGACTTGCATTCTATCTCGGATACATGCTTACCTCTTCAACCATGGTGAATGATAGAACAAGAAATAGTTTCCAGCAGGCTTTTAGCAGTGTTGGACATAAGAATACTCTACATCCTGCCGACAGAGAGAATATACTCACCTCATTAAGCAGCAATGGCATTGGATTGAAAGAAGAAGCCGTTGATGAGCTGTGGGAGGCTTGGAAGAACGACGATTTGTAGAAAAATTGACGGATTTTGAAAAGAGACTTACAATTCTTATGAATTGAATGGAGAAAGAGATGTTTTATATTACATCGCAAGGAAAAAATTTATCAATACTAAAAAGTAAAGCAGGGGTAGTGGCCTCTCTTCCAGGAATCGATCTGCAAGATAATTACTACTATCTTAGAAACTGGACAGTCTCAGCCTTTGAAAAATGGGGACTGAATGGAAACGCTGACGGCTTTACTGATAATGAGCTTGCTAAATCATACAAGACATTCCACGACCCAGATAATGGCAATAGCTCTATGGTGTGCTTAAATCATGTTGCCTATTCTCGGAACGACTCAATGGGAGAGAATCTTCATCCTAAATATGTTCCAGAGAAGTACATTGAATTGATCATGGCAATAGACAGAGATAGAGAGAGATATATAAGACCTGACTTGGAGCGTGATATAAAGTCTGGAAGAGTGACTGATACCTCTATGGGTTGCATGGCGGAGTTTTCTGTATGTACCGTATGTGGAAATATTGCTTACGAAGAACATGACAGGTGCGAGCATCTTGATAATAAATACGGATCTCGAAAAGGAGATATGGTTACAAGCAGTTTGGGTAATCATGTACTATGCGGAGAGCTATACTTTAATGTAGACTTCGTAGAGAACAGTATAATTGATGACGGTGCTGGAGCGGATATGAATGCTAAGATATTTGAGATAGCTGCTCATAAAGAAGGTAAAAAAGTTGCTACTAAAGATTCAGTTTACTACGCAGTAAAACAGCTGAAGAGAACACACGGCAACTTGAAAATATTTAAGAAAATAGAAGATGCAATAGACCGCAAAAATTAGGAGACGATAATGAACGTACAAAATGTTATTCCGAAAGCTAGAGAAGTTAAGGCTGGTCTTTCAGAAACCAGAGAATATCTTAACAATACCGGCTTAGAAGATTTTTTCCTGACTATGTTTTTTGAGAATTCTCCTAAAAGCAAAAAGTATGATTACGACAAAAGCTATGCGTATCGCCAAGGAACTAAAGTTGAACTTATTTTCACTAATCCTAACACAGGTAAAGATAGAGTAATAAAAACATATAAGCTTCCAGAGGGAGGAGAAGAAAAGTTTTTTATAGACGAAGACGGATATCTTTGTGAAGACGGATTAGAGACAGAAAAAGTTCTTTATAAAGTGTCTGTTGATGCCTCCAAAAAAGCTGGACTCGAAAGATATAAAAAGATGAGAAAGAAACAGATAGAGTCTAAAAAAGTTAAAGCGGTAGATTATGAGAATATTGTCAGTGTTCAAAAACTGAGAGATATTTTATCTAACAATAAGCAGTATGCTAAGGAAAGCGGTCAATCTGAATACGACTATAATATAACAGACTTTCAGGAAAATCCTGAATCATGGAATGGAGTTTTTAGTGACGGAAAATCTTATGATGAACTCTCTGAAGAAGAGTCCAAAGTGAGATCAGATAATTTTACGAAAGCATTGAAGGATTACGCTGGTACTCCTTTACTTGCCTCCAAAAAAGTTAAAGCATTATCTAATCACCGACAGCTGGAGACATACTTTGAGAATCTATTTCTATCATCTGATGATGGTAGTAAATATGAAAGGAAAGATATTCAGGCAGATCGTCAACAGGGTGGTATGCAGATATACTCTATTGATGCCGATGGTAATTACCAAGAGTCACTAAAAGAATATGATCTTCCAGCAAGCAAGGACGGTAAATATAGATATTACACCAACGACAACAATGATCTTTGTGATAGTTATTCAAAAACCGAAGATATTGTCTATGATGGTTCTGCAATAAAGGCTAAGAAAGTCAAGGCTGAGGTATCAACAGTTAAGACATGGGAGTTCAATGGGGATGCTGTTTCAGATTATTTTGAAAATGATGCGGATGCTCTGGAAAAGTTGTCAACCATGGACAGCCCTGTGCTTACTATAGAGTTATGGAATTCGGGAGAGTTCACATATATTCTTGCTGAAAAATCTGAAAATTCATCAAACTTCTCTTCTGTAGGGGACGACAAGGAAGGTGTTAAAAAGTTTCTCTCTTCTCAGGATATAGATTTATCTGAATATGAAGACGAAACTGTAGAAGCTTCAGCAAAAGTAAAAGCTCTTCGGGCTACAGCAGAACTAATAAAATCTTTATCAATAGATAATAATATAGAGGATAAATTCATGAAGAAGAAAACAAATGCTATGACAGAAGCCTATGAGGTTATTGTAGGCAACATAGGTACTGTGTACTCAGGTGATGATATGGCGGAAGCAAAATCCACGTATGAATCATATGTTGCAGATTCTAAGGCAGATTATGGTAGAGCTGGTGGAGAGGACGTTACCCTTATGGTTGACGGTGAACCTGATTCTGATTATGAATATTTTGGAACACAAAGTTTGAACGAAAATTTAAACGCTGCCAAAAAAGATAAAGATGACAAGAAGAAAGACAAGGATAAGGACGAGAAAAAAGATGAGAAGAAAAAAGACGAAGATCTTTCCGAGGACGATAAAATGAAAAAACTCAGAGAGAAAAAGAAAGAAGCTCGCAAGGTTAGATTTGAAGCTCTTAAAAAAGTTAGAGCTCAGCCGGCAACAGATGGAAACGGAACACCTATAGTTGGTGATGCTCCAGATGTAGATGATGCTGTGATTGAAGACCCTGCTGCTACAAAGACTACTGTAGTGGAAGAGACTAAGATAGAAAGCGATCCTGGCAAAGTAGAAGTTGAGATCACTGACCCTAATGGTGCAGCTGTTGTTGTAAAACTCAACGAAGAGCTTGAGAGACTTAGCGAAGAAGCTGATGCAAATGATACAGCTCAGAAGATTATCACAGATGTATTGGAAGAAGCTGGAGTAACTATGGTAGCTATAAATAAGATCAAGGCTTGTTTTGTGAAGAAGACAAAAGTTAAAGCATCTGATTTCAAAAAAGTTCTTCAGGTTGCTGCTAACATGGAAAGTCTTATAGATGGCGAGATGGAAGACTCTAAGAAAAAGATGTGTGAAGCTGAGAGAAAAGAAATGACAGAGATTCAGGGAACGTTCCAGGCTAAGCTTGAAAAAATTGGTGACACCATGGTAAGCATTAGAACAGGAAAAGAACTCGACCCTAAAGCTTCTCTTTCTAAAACAATAGCATCTCTTACCGATATGAGTAAAGAGTATAAATATTTCAAAAGACTGGTTGCTGAGAGAGACGATGTTTCTGATGCTCTTTATATGGTAGCAAATCATGTAGAGAAAAAGATCATTAAAGCCACCAGAGAAGAGATTAGCGGTAAATTTGACGAGTATATGTCGATGGGTAAAATAAAAAGAAAGATCACCGCTGGTATTTATGCGGAACATGGTCTAGCTATAACAGCAAGTCTAGGTGCAGTTGTTACTGATACAGACAGAAAATCTCCATCAGACAATTTAGCTGATACGATGAGTGACGCGATTAAAGATGAGACGAGAGAAAGATAATTTATTAATTCCATCTAATAGGAGGAAACTATTATGGGTATGGATCAACTGACACAAGAATGCAGATTGCAATATAAGGGAGGCTTCCGTAGGGGAGACCTTGTAGCATCAGCAGCTCTTTTAGCAGCAAAGTGGATGGCAGGAGCCCCACTTGCAATTTCAGCTAGTGGACTGATTGCTGGAACAGCATCAGGAACACCGGCAGATAACACAACTTTGTGTATTGTCGAAGACAGTTACGCTTACTATCAGACAAGTGGACTGAAAGTAATGGGTGCAGCTGTAACAGGTAGTACACATCTTAAAACTTTTCATGGTTCAAATACTCTGAGATTTTTTAAGTGTGTAGATTATGACGGAGCAGGTACAGATGGCTATGCTTTCTTACAGACTCCTACAAGTGGAAGCTGGGCAGTAGGTGACAAAGTTTACCTTACAGCGACAGGTCCAGGTCCAACGGCTGAGAAATGGGACAACACCGTTATAGGTACGGAAGCACATTATGGTGTTGTCACAGAAGTATTCGGGACAGCAACGAAAGCTGATGGTATTGAAGTTGAATTTAATAATCTTGCTAGATAGGAGGACATTATGAAGAGAATAGTTATAGATTATAATAGTCCTAAACGCAAGACTATTGTAGCACGACTTGAGCGTCTTATGAGTGCAGAAGGTGGTCTCACGACTGCTGCTGCATCTCTCACAGGTCCCGTAAAAGAGACTATGGATATTCAAGGAATTATGCGTAAAGTTTTTATGTTGGTTTCTAACTATGAAAAAGGTCGTAGATTTGAATTTGAAACTGACATTGCCAGACTTCCTGCTATCACAACAGCGACAGGTCCAGTAGGATCATATAATGTTGATGTAGGTGCAGGGAAAGTTTATCTTGATGACAAAACTGCGAGATCACAAGTTTATGTCGCACGTGACAGACTTATGACTTTTAAGTATGATGTCCTCAAGAGAGTTAAAGAGAGAGTTGAGGAAGGTCTTATCATCAGAGAAGAAAATATCCTTATCGGTCTTATGGATGCTGCTGTAGCATCTTCGTATGGTAATCCTGTAGTTAATACTGCTGGAGCACTTACCAAGGCTACAGTAGCTAAGGCACAGGAATACATCTCTGACCAGAACCTTACATCAAGAGAATTGCTGACTAATCCTTCAGGAATCAAGGGAATTAAATATTCCACAAGAGAAGTGATGGATGATGGCGGAATGGCAGAACTCAGAAAGACTGGATATCTTGGACAGCTTTTTGGAATCGGTATTACAGAAACTATCTTGATTGAAGCCGGAACATCTTATGTTGTATCAGCTCCTGATTATATTGGTACCTACTTTCTCAGAATGGATAAAAACATTGTTCCTGTTGATCTTCCCGCAGAGGGAAAAACAGGCTTTGTTGGTGAGTTCTACTATGCAGCAGCTGTGCATGGTGCGAAATCAATCACTAAGATTGTATTCAACGCAACAGCTTAGTTGCACATCTCCTTATAGTTTGGTCGTCTTTTGGGGCGACCTTTTTTTTTGCCTTTTTTTGGCTATTGATATACAATAAGAACATGAAAACTTTGAAGTTAGTAAGAAATAGCTTGGGTAAGCTCGACATTGTGAATAATAATGGCAGGGCAACTACGCTTGATTCAGATACACAGCAGAAAGAGTTTGGCGAACAGAGGATAGAAAAGGCTTTCCGCAGTCGTATTAACATGTTTGACCCTAGATATGGTGTTGCGGCTGATAGATATATAGGAAGTAAGGCAATGTTTCTTCTTCTGGTAAAGGATGTTGAGAGGCAGGAGCGGTTTTTTAGAGATACTGTACAGAGATCTGGAACCGCAGCGATAACCAGTCTAACAATAGAGGAGATTGAGGAAGAAAACACCTCTGTTTCTATTCTTGCCACGGCAACTATGCCGAAATTAACAATAACAGTGGGGATATAATCCAATGCCAAGTGTTAAAGATATAAGAACTACCATAATATCAAAGCTCGAGGACACAATGACGGAGTTTATGTGGGTTACAGGCGAGCCTTTGGTAGATATTATTGATTCAATAGCGGAATTCCATTTCAAAAGGGAAACAATTGTCAATTTAACTCAGTCTTTAAGTAAAATATCTGGGTTTGCCAGACTTCTATACGATGCCAGCTATAGATCAATCGTTGCCTCAGCATTAGAACTGTCTACTACCACCAGAACCAAGGTATATAGAGGTGTTCCTAACACTGTAGACAATGATCTTGATGCTTTTATCTGGTACTATCTTGATAGATTGGGAGAAAGATTGGGATATAAACGAGGTTCTGGGTCCTCAGCTTCTGCAACTTGCAATATAACTTTTCCCGCATCACTTACTACCGGAACAATGGACCTCATTCTTAAAAGTGGCGACAGAGTTTACAAAATAGAGGCAGATATCAGCACATGGACAGCTGTTACATCGACAACAAGTTCTGTTGAAGCCAAGATTATTAGTTTTGGTTACGGTGCGAGATATAATGCTCTTCCGAATACCGTCAGTGAGATCATATCTCTGACTTATACCGCTGAAGTTGTAACAATCGATCAGTTAGCGGTCACACATGAAGAGATAAAACACGGAACAGACTATCAAAGCAACAATGCTTTCTACCAGTTGATGGAAGATAACTCTTCTGCTGCCCCAGGCTTGGGGACAAGAAATAATATTGCTACAATAATTTCAAGTGACGAAACAGTAGATAAGTTTTTGATTCAAGGAACAGATGCTAATAGAAGATTTATGGGTTCAATGGATATTTATCTTAAAACATCTGTCAGGGAAGTTCGCACAGAGCAGATGATCACGGGATCTGATCAGCAAGTTGTAGTTCCTTACCAACCGTCAGAAGTTTTGGGTGTTACAACGACAGCTGGGATTGCTATTGCCTACACTACATCACCAACTGCTGTCGATTTTGAAAATACTGTTAAGCAGAATACATATGTTGACCTTTCAGCGGTTGTAGCCGGAACAACCGTCTTGCTTACGTTCAGTTTGGATACTACTTGCCAGAATGTTAATACAGCAATCAATGATTACTACTCATCACGATACGAATATGCCAGAGATTATTTAATACATCAGGCTCAGCCGTGTCCAATAGACATAACCATGCAGGTAAAATTAAAGACAGCAACAAAACGTGATGTTGCCGAAAGCCTTATTAATGATCAGCTGGAATCTGACATAGATGATCTTTCTATTTACGATGGTGTTAGTGCTGGAAAAATAGACGGGTCAGATTTTATAGCTTCTGCATACAATATTTATTACAACGGTGATCAGCTTATAGATAGTTTTGTATCGTTGACAATAACCAAAGTAACTCCACCTACACCAGACGATGCGATTGGAGCCACTGGAACTATTTATCCAGATGAGATCGGAGAATATTTTGAAATAAGAACTCTCACAATAGCGGTGATATAATGTTTAGAGGAACTGTTTACAGAGGTATGGTCTATATTGGAATTCCTATTACTGGAAGCGGAACGCTGAATGTAAAAGACTGGGAAAATTATATGTCTTCCTTTATTCTCAAAGCAGATAGTTCCGCAGACTTTATTTTAAACGGAGAGCTCATCGGTGGAGCTACTGGAATTATTATCCAGGACGAAGGATTTTATGTAGCACAGCTGAATGATTTAAGCGGTGTGTTGAGATCTTATCATTTTTGTTTCTTCAATACATTCTCTGGAAAAATAGCAGTTGAAAGTAAAGATACTGGATTGAGAAATATTGCATACAATAAGCAATATGGAAACGCTGAAGCAACGATGACTGTCTACAGTGATAAACCAGCGGTTGCAAAGATTAAAGATAACGAGTCAATAGATATTACTCAGGGAATGATTTGGAATAAAGATTTTGCAGCAGATGCAGATTACGGTTCTATAAAAATATTCAACAATAGATTGATTTATGTATACAGAAATAGTGTGGTGAGAGAATCAAATTGGACCTACGCTGAAGGTGCTATGATAAATATTGGTAACGATGATTTTTATTACATAGCTCAGAATGCAGGAACGACTCACGCAACTGCACCTACGTTTCCTGTAGTTGCTGGCGACACTGTTACTGACGGAACAGTTGTATGGTTATGTGTAAGCGGATATGAAAAAGAACTATATCACAGGAGGCTTACAAATTGACCAGAAGATATGTAAGAACGTGGGGTAATAATACTACCGGTATAGGCACCATGGCAATGCCATATTTAACGAATCAAAAAGCAATTACTGTTTGTAATTCTGGAGATATTATTGATACTGGTTCAGGAACTTTTCCAGAAAGTATAGACCTCTCGGCCATTACAGTTGCAGAGATATTTATCCACGGAGTTACTGATACGATTATTCAGATCAATGGATTTGTAACCGGAACTCCCAGGCTTCAATTTAAAACTGGAACTGTAGAAATTAATTCTTTCGCAGTAGATGCACAGAAAATATTATTTGATAATTGCACAGCTGACATTAAAACAACCTCTTCTAATCCGGCAATATTTTATCACTGTGATGTTACAGTCAGTAATGAGAATTCAGGTCATATTTTTATTAGTTGCGATGTAGATATAACCGATGCTCTCTGGATGGCACAGGAAAAGTTTTTATATTACGGAAGTTCTTATTCTATTTCCAGCTATCTCGATGACACACTTACTCCTCTTTTTTCTGAACCTGAGATGTCGATCCTGTTTGCAAAAATGCTTCCAGAGTGGAAAAGATACTCAACTGAATACAACGCAGAATATCCTCTGGTTCAACTTTATTATCCTACAAATTCCATCAATGGATATTCAATCGATCTGACAGAAAACGAAGAGTTCTGGTTTCTACTCAAAGACCAGACGTTGACATATTTATCTACCGGTGCATATATCGGAATTTACGAACCCACTGTTGATAATAATACTTTTGAGATTGCTACATATCTTGAGAGATATATCCGCAGTCTGATTGACGACAGTTTTATTTTAGACGAGAAGCTTTTGTATCTTCAGGGAATAATGAATGTTGCACAAATGCCCGACTCGATAAGTTATTTATATGAATATTCAGGATACGATATCAGGGCTATTACAGCTATATCCAGAACAGAACTTTGGGAAGCAGCAGGATCTCTACTGTCTACTCTTTTATTTATGGAAGCGAATGATACTCCAGCAGCAATTGAGGAATACAATAAAAGATATACTTTTAGATTAGGTTATCATTATTTCTGGTACCACACATCAGGTCAATGGATACAGTTTTATAATTCATTTCTGTCAGCACCTGAAACTCCGACTAGTAATACAAATCTCGAAACAATATATCCCTATTTTGATGACAATAGAGATTATCGTCTTGCGAGGGTTCACGATACAATAAGCACTATTGGTTTTACAGGCATGAGCGATACGGTTCAGAATTATCTATACATTGACTTGGAAGACGGTATATTTAAA
>Ga0307928_10003329_pt1 | contig 12264 bp, 7 predicted proteins | sample AceLakmetagen232_FD_201815 | JGI IMG/M metagenome (GOLD analysis project Ga0307928, IMG submission 201815) | Saline water microbial communities from Ace Lake, Antarctica - #232 | ecosystem: Environmental > Aquatic > Non-marine Saline and Alkaline > Saline | place: Antarctica: Ace Lake... | reverse complement strand
GGTTGGCATTTACTCGCGGCTGATAACAGCCCGGATATTTCTTTATCTGGAACAATTTTACCTCATACTTATTGGATATTAGAAAGAAGTGATGATGATACTATATCTAATATCAGTGCAAGCCAGCCAAGTTATACTGGAGCTTTAAGTAATGATGGAGAGTATTTACAATTAAAAGACGGAACAGGCAAAATTATAGACGAACTTGATTTTTCCTCTAGATGGCCGGCTGGTAGTAATGAAACCAAAGCATCAATGGAAAGAATTGATTTTTTAATATCTGGAAACGCAAATGACAATTGGCAAACCAATAACAGCGAAAATTTATTTGCTTTGGATGCTGATGGCAATGATATATTAGGAACGCCTGGTCAAAAAAATAGTGAACAATTAGAACCTGAGCCAGAGCGAGAAATAGATATAACTTCTCCAATTCTTACAGAAGTTACTCCAGTACCAACTCTGACAAATGACAATACTCCTAATTATGTTTTTAATAGTAACGAAATTGGAATAAATTCCTATAATGGAGATTGCTCAAGTTCAACAACTGACGCAGTTGCAGGGAGTAATACAATTACATTTAATAATTTAGCAGATGGAACTTATAGTAATTGCACTATTGTTGTTACTGATTATTCTGATAATCAAAGTACGTCTTTAAATGTTTCAGAGTTTACAATTAATACAACAGAACCAATCTCTACTATTAATAATATAGGTAGCATTTTTAGAGCAAGTACTTTACCAGAAACAATTGGGGGCGATATTTCTTCAAATACTGATCAGGTAGAAATTCAGATTAAAAGAGGAAAAAATTCAGATTATCTAGATGATAACGATGTTCATAAATGGTATGCTGACAGAGATGATATATGGATTACTAAGGGAGTGATTCTAGATAAGGAAAATAACAAATGGTCTTATAATTTGCCATTAGAATTATTAAAAGAACAGGACAATAAATATTTTATTCGTTCGCGGGCAATTGATAATTTAAGTAACAGACAAAGTAATTATTCAGAAATTAATTTTGTTTTTGATAAAACACCGCCGGAGAAAATTACTACCTCAGATATCCGAAAAAAAGATAGTCCTTTGGATTTAGAATTTTTTTGGAGTGGAATTAGTGATAATTTTTCAGGCATTGACCATTATGAAATTGAATGGAGTGGTGGCAGCACAACTTCAACAAATGGGACAATGTTTAGGTTAACTGGAAAAAATAGGACTGATTATTCTTTTAAGGTTAGGGCTGTTGATAAGGCAGGTAATAAAGGTGATTTGTCTCAGGAGATTTTGCATTTTATTAATTTGCCTTCTGTGGTAATCAGTGAGATTCGTGTTGCCGGGAGCACCGTTGATGATGAATTTATTGAACTTTATAATCCCACAGATAAAGATATTGATTTGACAGGTTTTCAAATCAAAAAGAAAAACAGTTCTGGAAATGAAAGTATTTTAGTGACTAAAGACCGTTTTAAAGATCAAATAATTAAATTTAAGAATTATCTGTTATTGGCTCATAAAGATAAATATCAAAGCGGACCAGAGCCAGATATTTTTTGGCCAGAGAGTTATAGTTTGACTCCGTCTAATACAATTATTCTTTATAATCCTGATAGTAAAATTATGGATAAAGTCGGTTGGGGATTGGCAAAGGATTATGAAGAAACCTCCGCACCAGAGCCGCCATCTTCGCAGTCAATTGAGAGATACCCCAAAGGTAGTAATGGTCAAGATACAGACGATAATTCTAAAGATTTTTTTATTCAGGAAAACCCGAACCCTCAAGGCGTTTACGGGCTTTGGTTGGATGGCTGGGATAAAAGAAAACTCTTAGTTATTGATAATAAAGAAAATACTAATAACCTAACAGATTACCAAGTTAAAATAAATGTGAATTATCAGTCAGAAATGCAATCTGATTTTTCAGATATTCGATTTACTTCTTCTAATGGTCAAACCCTTCTTCCTTATTATCGCGAAGAATATACAAAAGATACATCAGCTGTCTTTTGGGTTAAAATCCCATCCATTCCAGCTTATTCAGAGGTAATTATTTTTCAATATTATGGCAACAATGGCATTAACAACGATGATATAGTTTATGGTGATTGTAATAAGAACGGGGGTTGCGGTGAAAATGTTTTTGTTTGGTTTGACAATTTCTCTACTAATCGGTCTTTAGAGTATAATCAAGGCGGCACTGTTGGGTGGGATACAAAAAAAGGCTATGTTAAGTTTTTTCGTTCTCCAAGAGGAGTTGATTATGGATATATAAGTCCTAAAAATTTAGAAATAAAAAATTTTTATATTAAAACCAAAATGAGATTAGGCAGTGGAGTGCCAGCTTTTGCTCGCCAGGCATTTATTGATTATAGACATTCTGATAACAATACTATTACTACTGATAGTCTTGACGACGATGACTATTTAAAATTTGGAATAAATAATAAATCCACTGCTTATAAAGGTCTTCGTTTTGATAAAAATATTAATACAGAGAGTATTGGTCAAGCAACTAATATTCTAAAATACGATGCGGCGACGGCTAATTATTTTGATATATGGGGCGTTTATGAAGTACGTGCTTATGAAACCAATCATCAATTTAATTTTGAATTTGAAGATGAAGATTTAACAAAAACAACATGGAATGTTAATAATAATTATTTAGATCAAACAGGAAAAATTTATTTAAGAGGTGATGATATTGGAGTTGATAGTTGGGTTTGGGTTGATTATTTAATGATTGGTCAAAGTACTTTGCCAGAGCCAACGGTTGTAACCGATAAACTAGAAGGATATACAGCTATTAAAGGTCAGGTGCGTAATTTATACCCTCTTCTTAATTGGGATAAAAGAAAACTTTTAGTTATTGACAACAAACAAAATTCCAATGCTTTAACTGATTATCAGATTAAGATAGATGTTAATTATCAATCAGAAATGCAATCAGACTTTTCAGATATTCGTTTTACTTCTTCGGACGGCCAAAGTCTTCTTCCTTATTATCGCGAAGAATACACAAAGGAAAAGACAGCTGTTTTTTGGATAAAAGTTCCTTCAATTCCTGCTTATTCAGAAGTGATTATTTATCAATATTATGATAATGTTAGCGCAACTTATGAAGGTAATGGTGAAGATGTTTTTGTTTGGTTTGACGATTTCTCTACTAATCGGTCTTTAGAGTATAATCAAGGCGGCACTGTTAGATGGGATACAGAAAAAGGATATGTTAGGTTTTCAAATCCTTATGGATTTATAAGTCCAAAAGATCCAGAAGATGTAAATAAATCTTTGAAAATGAAAAATCTTTACATTAAAACTAAAATGTATTTAGAAAAAGAAACAGATAGTTATCATACAAATATGGCAAGACAAGCCTTTATTGATTATAGGCATTCTGATAATAATACTGTTTCTACTGATAGTCTTGATGACGATGACTATTTAAAATTTGGAATAAATAATACTCTTCGAAATAATGCAGATCGAGGCCTTCGTTTTGACAAAAATATTAATACAGAGGACGTCGATCAAGCAACTAATATTCTAAAAATTGACGAAAGCTTAACATTGACGAATTATTTTGATAAATGGGGAATTTATGAAGTACGTGCTTATGAAACCAATCATCAAGTTGATTTTGTTGATGAAGATTTAAAAAGAACAACATGGAATACTACTAGTCATTATTTATATCAAAAAGGAAAAATTTATTTAAGAGCTTTAGACGTTTCTTCTACTACCAGCTGGGTCTGGGTTGATTATTTAATGATTGGTCAAAGTACTTTACCAGAGCCAGTAATTGTAACCGATGAATCAGAAGGATATATAGCTACTAAAGGTCAGGCGCGTAATTCATACCCTGATTTTCCTGATTGGGGTAATAAAAAGACAATTATGATTACTAATAAAATTACTGAGACAAGCAATGCCACAAGCACCACTGACATAGTTGATTATCCAATTAAAATAGAAATAAATTATTTAATTGGAATGAATAAAGATTTTTCTGATACTCGTTTTGTTGATTCTGACAAACCAGGAATAGCTTTAAAATATTGGAATGAATCATACAGTACAGATTCTGACGGCAATCCCACTTCTGCTGTTTTTTGGGTAAAAGTTCCTAAAATTCCAGGAACAGTTTCAAGCGGCAGCGGAGAAAAAACTATTTATATGTATTATAATAATCCGTCAGCTACTTATATTGGCAACGGAGAAGATGTATTTGCATGGTTTGATGATTTTTCAACTAATAGGTCTTTAGAGTATAATCAAGGTGGCAATGTTGGGTGGGATACAAAAAAGGGTCATGTTAAGTTTTTTTATAACACAAGCGCCAACTATGGATATATAAGCCCAAAAGACCCAGAAGATGCAGATAAATCTCTGGAAATGAAAGATCTCTATATTAAGACTAAAATGTTTTTAGAACGTGAAACAGCTGGTTCTCTAACTGAATTTGCTCGTCAAGGGTTAGTCGATTATCGTCATCAAAACGATGATAATTATTGGCGTTTTGGTTTGAATCACAAAAATGCCTATACTTATAAAGGAGTGATTTTTGGGAGCAATGAAGAAGGAAACCCATTCTTCAGGCCTCTTATGAAACAGAGTTTTTACGATAAATGGGGCACTTTTGAAATCAAAGCAGCTGACAATAACCATGAAGCGCGTTTTGTAGATGCTAATGGACAAGATTGGATAGCTGGAGGTACGGGTTTAAATCAAAAGGGAAATATTTATTTAAGAGGTTCGAATATTAAAGGCTATAGTTGGGTTAAGTTTGATTACCTTATTATATCTAAATATAATCCAGAAATAAAAGTTTCAGATGTGTATTAAAAAACAAACAACAGTTATTTCGTTTATTCTTCTTTTATTTTTTTTTGTATATCCGGTTTTAGCTGGCGATTTTATTAAAGTTGAGCCAAATAAAGTCAAAGATTTGTCAGTAGATACGGCTGTTCAAACACAAGGGGTAGTTATTGTTAAACCTGGAGTTTTAGGAAAACAAAATTTTTATATTAACGGAATTCAAATTTATTCTTATTACAAGGATTTTCCTGAATTAGTAATTGGCGATGAAGTTTTAATTAAAGGCATTATTTCTCAGTCGCGAGGAGAAAAAAGAATTAAAACTAAAACTCAGGAAGATATTAAAATATTAAATCATAAATTAACAATTAATCCTCAACTAACAACTGTTAGTAATATTGATTCTCATTTAGTTGGGAATTTGATTAAAATAAAAGGGCAGGTGATTGAAAGAACGGGCCAGAGAATATTTGTGGATGATAATACAGGAGAAATAGTAGTTTATATTAAACAATATACTTTGATTGATAAGTCAAGAATTAAAGAGGGAGATCAGATTGAAATAATAGGAATTCTGAGTCAAAGTAATGATGAGTTATGGGTTTTACCTCGTTCTAATCAAGACATTCAAGTCATTCAAAATCAAAAGACAGAAGAAGTAGAATTATTAGATTATCAAATACTAGCCAGTAGCGCAGAGTTGCGGGATTTTAACAAGTTAGCTCCCTATTTTATCATTAGTGCTATTATTTTATTAATTATTTTTATTATACTTTTGTTCTTTTATAAAAGAGAGAAAAGAAATCAATCTACAAAAGAGGAGATACATAGGTTACATTTTTAGGTTATCAAAATATTGTAAAATAGGAGTATTAATTAAAAAACCTAATATGTCTCATCTATATTATATTCTACATTAAGACAAAAAGTTGCCGAAAATTTTAATTGACATTTATCAATAAACAGAGTATCATTTTAAAACTAAAGAAGTTAATTATTTAAATATAAGCAAAGATTAAAATAATCTAATTATATGAAAAAATTGTATCTTGATTACGCAGCAACAACACCAACAGATCCGAGAGTTATTAAGGCCATGTTGCCCTATTTTTACAAATTACCAGGGAATGCTTCAAGTTTGCATGAGCCTGGACAAATAGCAAAAAAAGCGATGGAGCAGGCACGCAAGACAGTTGCTCATATTATTAAGGCAGAACCAGAAGAAATTGTTTTTACGTCAGGAGGAAGTGAAGCAGATAATTTAGCCCTTAAAGGCGTTTTTTATAAACTAAATCACCAGCATCTTCATATTATAACCTCTAAAATAGAACATCACGCCGTCTTACGTTCTTGTCAATTTTTAGAAAAACAAGGAGCAGAAGTAACATATTTGCCAGTTGACAAATATGGGATGGTTAATGTAATTAAATTACAACAGGCAATTAAAGATGAGACTGTCTTGGTTTCAATTATGCACGCCAACAATGAAATAGGAACAATCCAACCGATTAAGGAGATAGGTCAAATTATTAAAACAGAAAAAGAAAAAAGAGACAAAAATAAAGATTTTTTGCCTATATATTTTCACACTGATGCGGTTCAAACTTTTGGACATATACCAGTTAACGTAAATGATTTAAATGTTGATTTTCTTTCTGCTTCGGCTCATAAACTTTATGGCCCCAAGGGAGTTGGGATGTTATATATAAAAAAAGGAATTAAAATAGAATCATTAATTCATGGAGGAGAACACGAAAAAGGAAGAAGAGCCTCAACAGAAAATATTTCAGGAATTATTGGTTTTGCTAAAGCCGTAGAATTAGCTGACCAAGAAATGGAAAAAGAAAATAAACGTTTAATTATTTTAAGAGATTATTTAATTAAAAAAATTTTAGACAACATTAAAAGTTCTTTTTTAAATGGACATTCAAAAATGAGATTGCCCAACAATGTTAATATTAGCATTGAAGGAATTGAAGGAGAATCAATGTTAATTGAACTAGATGCTTTTGGCATTTATTGTTCTACTGGGTCAGCTTGTTCTTCTGCCACTTTAGAGCCCTCACATGTTTTAATGGCTATGCATTTAAAACCTGAGACAGCTCATGCTTCTCTGCGTTTTTCATTAGGAAGATGGACAAAGAAAAGTGACTTAGATTATGTTTTAAAAAGATTAATCATGACGGTTAATCGTTTAAGGGGAATTTCCTCTTTAAAGGTCAAATAATTAATAATATTAATTTAATATAATTACTATGGGATGTTTTGATGAAAATAGCGAAATAATGGAACATTTTTTTCATCCGCGCAATGTAGGGAAAATAGATAAATCAGACGCTACGGGTAAAGTTGGTAATGCTATGTGCGGTGATATTATGGAAATTTATTTAAAAGTAAAAGATAATATAATTAAAGATATTAAATTCCAAACTTATGGTTGTGCGGTAGCAATTGCTTCTACGTCTGTTTTGACAGAGCTGGTTAAAGAAAAATCTATTGACGAGGCTTTAAAAATGTCTAATAAAAAAATTAGAGAATTGTTAGGAGAAATGCCTAAACATAAATATCATTGTACTGTATTGGCCGAGCAAGCTTTAAAAGCAGCGATTGAAGATTACAAAAAGAAACATAAATAAAAGAAAAAAAACAGTGATATTATAAAAATATATTGCTGTTTTTTTATAATTAAATTACCTTAATTTATATATAATAATATTTAATTTCAAGGTTTTGCAAGTAAAGCGAGCAAATTCTTATTTTTAGAAAATATTTAATGCCGAAGGTGGGACTCGAACCCACAAGGGATTACTCCCACATGGTCCTAAACCATGCGCGTATACCAATTCCGCCACTTCGGCTTTTTATTTTTGATGTTTTATTTTTGATTTTGAGCGAAACGATTGGTGCCCAGGGCGGGATTCCAACCCGCATAAGCTTGCGCTCAAAGGATTTTAAGTCCTTCGTGTATAGCAGTTCCACCACCTGGGCAAAATGTTATTTAGTTTTTTTTCTACCTCTATAGCCGTCTGTCAAACTATGACAATTCGGACATAGGATTCTCAAATTTTCTAATCGATTATCATGTCGATCACTATTAATATGATCTAGCTCTAACGGTAAATAACCGTTTTTTGTACGTTCTTTCCAACCGCACAATTCGCAATGTTTTGGTTTTAGACCCGCAGCGAAGAGTCTTTTTTTTAATTTAAAACTTTGAAAAAAGCTGTTTTTAACTAAAATTTTTTCAATGGGAATAAGGGGTTTGCCAATACCTCGCATGCCCAAATTCCAACCGCGACCCTTAAAATGTTTGGCATTTAATCTGTATTCTTTTATGTATTTTTTAATTTGTTCATAATTTCCGCCTGCTTCTCGTAAATTTAATTTAGCTAAAACTTGCCTGTAGCTAAAGGATTTTTTAACAGCATTTTCAAGTTGTTGAATTGTCCATGACCGTTTTCTCATAAATTTTAGTATATCATTATGGTAAACGCTGTCAACTAGGTATTAAAAATGTCTACCATTCTATCACTTAAGTCTTTAAGAGAGTGTGGAGCGGGCGAGCAGAATCGAACTGCCGTCTCGACCTTGGCAAGGTCGCATAATAGCCACTATACGACGCCCGCATTTTTACCCCGCACCTTTTAGCTTTAAAATATAACAGTTTTTCGTTAACTAACATCAATTTTTGTTTTCATTTCAAGTAGAGGTGTTTTATTTATAGGATGGCTGGGTTATATTTTACCCCACACCAAACAGTGATGCATTTTTCAAATACGAAGCATTATCATTGTTATGGTGCGGGGTTTAGAAAAACAAAGCTAAAAGGTGCGGGGTTTATATTCTTCTAATATTATAAGCTCTAACTTGTTTTTTTCAAGATCTAAAATAGCAAAAGTCGCTTTATAAAAGGTACCAGCGAGGTTTCCAGGATTAACCAGTCTTGTTTTTCCCATTATTTGTTCCCATGGCCGGTGGTCATGTCCATAGAAAACATAATCATATTTTTGGGTTTCTCCTAATTTTTTAGCTTTTGTTAAATAATGAGTAAAAGCTATTTTTTTGTTTTCTAAAGTAATGATACCAGTTTGTCCATATATTTTAAAGATTTTAAAGGTTTTTGCATGTTGATTTATATCATCAATATAGTCAGCATTACCATAGACAAAATGAATGCTAGCGTCCAATTTTTTAGGCCAAATTTCAATTAAACCAGTTAATTGACAAAGGTCACCACAATGGATAATAGTAGTAATTTTATTTTTTTCGCAAAAATTTAAAGCTTTTTTTAAGTTAGGAAGATTATCATGCGAATCTGAAAAGATAGCTATTTTCACCCCGTTAGAAGTTTTCATAAATTTTTAGTTTAATACCCTGAATAGAAGCCATATCAACAATAGACTTCTAACGGGGTTCATTTACTTTTATTTTTAAGAAATTTAACAACCAGACGATTAGTTAAAAGATTAGCAATGTACATTTGGCCTGATTCAGATTCAAGATTTTTAATTATTTGTTCTTGTCCTAAATAAGTTTTTTTCATTTGTTCAGTTTCTTCCTTAATATTTTCTTTATTTACTTTAATGTTTTCTTTAACAGCTATTTCTCGAATAGCTAAAGCGGTTTTAATTCTTTCTTCAGATTTAGGAATAAATTCTTTTCTTAATTGTTCCTCTGTTTTTTTTATTGATTTTAAATAATCGTCAAATTTAGGAGAAGTTGGATCATCCGGTCTTTCAATATTGCCTTTTAATTCAGCCATCATTTTATCTAATTCATGCTCAATTAAAATTTCAGGAATATCTTCAAAGGTTGAGCTTTTAACCAATTGTTTTAATATTTCTATTTCAACTCTCTGTTCCTCTTTGTCTTTTTGTTCCGCCAGAATATTTTCTTTAATTTTATTTTTTAAATCTTTAAATGTTTTTAAAGGACCCATTGATTGAGCAAATTTATCATCTAATTCAGGTAAATCAATTTGATAAACATCTTTAACTTTTATTTTAAAATCAACCTTTTTTCCAGCCAGTCTTTTGTCATAATGGTTAGTTGGATAAGTAAAGGAAAAATCTTTTTCTTCATCTTTTTTTAAGCCAGTTAAATTATCTGATAAGCCAGGTAAATATTGATCATTTCCTATAACAACTGAAAAGTTTTTTATTTGACCGTCTTCTAATGGAACCTTATCAACAAAAAGATTTAAATCAATTTGAACTTTATCATTTTTTTTACAAGCCCGATTAACTAATATTTCTTGACCACGCATTGACCTAAGCTGTTCAATGGCTTGATTTATTTTTTCTTCTTTTACTTCAATTTTATTTCTTTTGACTTTGATTATTTTGTAATTACCAAGTTTAATTCCAGGTATTAAAGAAATAGTTAGTTTGACAATAAAAGGATTATCAGAAGCGAGTTTTTGAATTTGAACCTGAGGTGGTCCAGCTGGGTTAAGATTATTTTTTTTAATAATTTCAGGATATTTGGAATTAATCGCGTGTTCAGCCGCATGTTCTAATATTTTTGTCAGGCCAATTTGTTCTTTAATCATATGAGTCGGAGCCTTGCCGGCTCGAAAACCAGGAACTTGCATCCCTTCAGACAAATGTTTAATTGCTTCATCGTAAAATGGTCGCATTTCTTTTACAGATAGTTCAAGAGTAATTTCAATTAAATTTTTAGGCAATTTGTTTGTTTTTATTTCCATATTTTTTAATATAAATTATTTTTAATTTTAAAAATCCACATAATAATTTTCTATTTCTCGTTTTTGTTATCCTTTTTTGTTTTTACTTCTTTCTTTTTAGTTTCTCCGCCCGAGGCGGATCCGCCTTTGGCGGAAGTTTTTTTCTTTTTTTTAACCTTTTTTGTTTTTACTTCTTTCTTTTTAGTTCCAGCTTTCTTTTTGCTGACTTTTTTTATTTTTACTTTTTTCTTTTTTTTAACCTTTTTTGTTTTTACTTCTTTCTTTTTAGTTCCTCCGCCCGAGGCGGATCCGTCTTTGGCGGAAGTTTTTTTCTTTTCCGTTTCTTCCTCAATTTCTTTTGTTTCGTCTTCTTCGGTTTGTTCTCGAACATCAATTCTCCATCCACTAAGCTTGGCGGCTAATCTAACATTTTGCCCGTTTCGACCAATGGCAAGAGATAATTGACCCTTTTTTACTTTAACCAAAGCAGAGTTATCTTTTTTATTTAACTTTAAAGAGACAACTTTGGCCGGAGAAAGTGAATTCATAATAAATTTTTCAGGATCTTCATCATACTCAATAATATCTATTTTTTCTCCTCCAATTTCGTTAATAATAGTCTGAATTCTCACTCCTCTTTGTCCAATGCAAGCGCCAATTGGATCAATGGATTCTTCTTTGGTCCAAACAGCCACTTTTGATCTACTGCCTGCTTCTCGAGCAATGACTTTTATTTCCACGGTATTATTAGCAATTTCTGGAATTTCTAATTTGAATAATTCTTTTAATATTTTTGGATGACGACGAGAGAGAATAATTTCAGGGCCTTTATTTATTTTATTAACAGAGAGTATATAAAATTTAATTTTTTGATCAGAATGATATCGTTCCTCACGAATTTGTTCATTTAAGGGAAGAATAGCAGTGGCATCTTTTAAGTCAATTAAAATAGATTGTCTTTCTTGTCTTTGGACAGTCCCAGTAACAATTGTTCCTTCTTGTTCTTTATACTTTTCATAAATACTTTCTCTTTCGGCTTCTCTTAAACGTTGAATAATTACTTGTTTGGCTGTTTGAGCAGCAATACGCCCAAATTCAGCTGGAATTTCCAGTTCTTGTTTAATAATATTTCCAATTTTTGTTTTCTTTTTTATTTTTTTAGCCTCAGAAATTTGAATTTCTGTTTTAGGATTAAATCGTTTTTTGTCTTCTAATTCTTCGGTTTTTGCTTCTTTTTCTTCTTCTTCAATAAAATCTTCAACGACTGTTTTTTCATCAAAAACTTTCATTTTACCACTTTCTGGTTCAAATATAACTTTAAGATTTTGTAATTTATTACCAAAATCTTTACGATAAGCCGAAGCCAAGGCTTGCTCAATGGCCTCTAAAACTTGTTCTTTAGAGAGTTTTTTTTCTTGGCAAATTTCTTCAATTGCCGATAAAATAGTATTCACCCCGTTAGAAGTTTTGTTCATAAATTTTTAGTTAATTCCCCAAGCAGAAATCACATCAATAATAGACTTCTAAAATAGACTTCTAACGGGGTTCACCCCGTTAGAAAGTTGTAATTGCTGCTTGTTAAAAATTAATTTATTCTTTAGAGTTCACAAGCGAGCTTTCTAACGGGGTTCATAAATTTAAATTATATTGTTGTTTATATAAATGAATAATTAATTATAAATTAAACTAGCTCAAGGATGTTAAGCTAGTGTAAATATATTATACAAGGTTATTTAAAAAAAGCAAGA
>Ga0307928_10003328_pt1 | contig 12265 bp, 14 predicted proteins | sample AceLakmetagen232_FD_201815 | JGI IMG/M metagenome (GOLD analysis project Ga0307928, IMG submission 201815) | Saline water microbial communities from Ace Lake, Antarctica - #232 | ecosystem: Environmental > Aquatic > Non-marine Saline and Alkaline > Saline | place: Antarctica: Ace Lake... | reverse complement strand
ACTCCTGCTTTTAGGAGGGAAATTTTTGCAGAGAAAAAGGTACACAAATTAACAAAGGCTTACATAACTGCAAAAATTGAAGAATTAAATTTAGAATTAGTAGCAATAGAATTTGGTCCAGATCATTTACACATCTTTGTAGCTAATTGTAAGAATATTGCACCTTGTAATATGATTAAGTTATTGAAAGGTTTTTCCTCGAGGATGATGAGGAAAAATCATTGGAATTTGTTTAGACATCTTTTGTGGGGCGATAAGTTTTGGAGTTCAGGATATTTCTGCAGAAGTATTGGTGAAACAACTTCCGAGGCTGTTGAGCATTATATAAAAGAAAGTCAATCAAAGCATTGGGTTAATTAACACGCCCCCGACTTTAGTCTGGGGTAATTGACAAACTATAGTTATGCTATAGTAATATGGTAACAACAATTCAGTTAAATGAATCTGTAAGAGATTCTCTTAATAAATTTAAAAATACCAGAAAACAAACTTATGAAGAGGTGATTTTGAATTTAATAAAATTAGCAGAAAGTCAAAAAAGAAACCAAGAACAATTGATGATCGAAGGTTGTAAGGAAATGGCAGAAGACAGTTTAAAAATCTCTAAAAAGTGGGAAGGCACTTTAATGGATGGTTTTGATAAGGATGAGAAATGGTAAAAGTTCTAAGAGGAGATTTGATTATTGCAAATTTTGAGCCCATAAGAGGTTCAGAGCAAGGAAGAGTAAGGCCAGCATTAATTATTCAAAATAATATCTCAAATGAATATAGCCCAACAATCATAGTGGCTCCATTAACATCTAAAATATATTCTAAAGATTTTCCTACAAATGTTTTTCTTTCAAAAAAAGATTCTAAATTATCTAAAGATTCTACAATTTTATTAAATCAAATTAGAACAATAGATAAATCAAGAATCAAAAAAAGGATTTCAAAATTAAATCCTTATGTGATGTTTCAAGTTGATATTGCTATGAAGGTTAGTTTAGGTTTGAGTTAAAGATTTAATTTATTTTGCTACTGCAATTTCTAATTGGTTTGCTTTGCCTAAGGGGGTTGTATCAATAATTTCTGGAAATATTTCAATTCTTTGTATTTTAAAAAATGGGAATTTTTTATGTTGTTTAAGAGAAAAGGTTTTATAGATTTCTTCTTCTTTGAATTTTTCAGCTCTTTTTAATATTTCTTCATACAATTCTTCATCAACTATACTTTTTTCACTTTTATCATAAATTTTTTGAAATAAATCGGCATTTCCAACACTTTCAGTCAAATAATGATTATCTAGTTCTTTTGCAAAAACTCCGTTAAAAGAAGGAGTTCTAGTATCCATTTCAACTAAGTCAAGATCATATCCCCAAGAATTTTTATTTTCCTCATTCCAAGGTTCATACCTTTCAATTACAATTTTCTTTCCACAAGATTGAGTTTCAATTGATTGATTTCCCATAATAAATTTATCTAAAACTACTTTATAAAAATAATTGCTCTAGAATATATATTTTAAAACAAAAAGCCTTACAGCTCATTTTAAAAATAAGAAACTCAAGATTAAAATCTTGGTTGGTTTCTCTTTAAAAAAAGAGAAAAAGAAACGGGAAAGTTAAAAAAATAAAAAAATAAAAAAAAGGTAAAATTACTAACTAAAGTTAGTAATAACTTTCACCGAAATCTTCTGTTTTTTGAGGTTTCCTTCCAATTAGTACAATTAATACAACAACTAATACTAAAAAGATTATTGCTAAGATTACTGTTAAAATCACAGTAGTGTTAGCAGTTCTTCCTTCAGCAGATACATCATATGTAATTGTTTCTAAAAGGTCTTCGCCTGAAAAGACACTTACGTCAAATTGGTAGTTTCCTTCTGCTTCAGCATTTGCAGTTATAATAACTGTTTTACTTGAACCAGCAGGAACCGCAACCATTGTTGAGCTTGCTTTAGTGAAAAGTCCATCAGCAGATTCAGTTACAATCTTATAAACCTTAACATTATTTGTAGGGTTTACAAGTAATAAACTAAACTCAGCATTTTCTCCAACTGAAATCAATTGAGAAGTGCTAGCTGTTAAAACTTCACTTGCGAAGTCTTTTCCAATAAATACAGATTTAGTCATTGTTGATTCAACATCATCGTTGTAAACTACAAATTCTAATTCATAATTTCCTTCATCCACAGAATAAGGAACATTTAAGAAAAGTCTTCCAGCAACAGTATCTTCGTCTTCATCGCAATCAGTGTTTGAGGTTTCACATTCAATTCTAACTAAATCTCCAACCCATACAGGTCCTTGAGAAATACCTAATTCAGAAATGCTTACTTCAACATATAAGTCATCTAATTCATTATAACCCATGTTTTTTAATACAAAATCAACTGGAAATGTTTGACCAGCTTCAATTGAATTTGGAGTTACAACAGATTTAATAACAGCATTATAAGAAGGTCTTTGAACTCTTAAAGTAATTTCATCAAGATTTGTCTTGTGTAATTTACCATCAACTTCAATATTTAAGTAAATATTTTCAGATGCTTGGTCTTTAAGCTCAAATGGAACTTCAATATATAATGTTTTCTTGTATGATTTGTTTTCTTCAACATCAAAAACACTAGTTATAGCTTTTGTATCAACTTTTTCACCTTCAAGTTCAGCTTCAACTGTTACGTCTGTATCATCAACTAAAGATGTGAAGTAAACTTCCACTTTAATTCTATCTCCAGCAACAACACTTACTTCAAGATCGTAAGCATCTAAACCTTCAACGTCAACAACATATTCAGAAGTTATTTCGCCAGCACTAACAAGCATTAAAGCAGATACAATAACCGCGATTGCAAGGAAAGAAACCAATAGTTTCTTCGCTTTCATTTTTGCTATTTTCATTTTATTTAATTGGCAGAAAACTTTGTTTTCTACAATATTTGAATTGAATTTCAGTTTATAAATCTTGTCATTACGAAATGACAATAATTTTACTATATGTTTGGACAATTAGTGAATATCCTAAATATTCTGCTTTTTATAAACCTTTGTAGAAGGTTTATCGACGGTAAAATAACTGTCCCTCTTTGTTTTAACAGATTGTGACAAGTATTTAAAATTAACCCATTAGATTAGCTTTTCTTAAAATAAAGAATAAGATTGCTAAAACCCCTAAAATCAATAAAAGAATATAACCAAAGACTCCAGAACTATTTTGAAAAGGCAACATAACATTCATACCATAAATTCCTACAATTAAGGTAGGAATTGAAATAAAAATTGTAACTAGTGTTAAGATTGAAACAGTCTTATTTAAATCATTTGAAAGCTTTGTAGAGTAATAAGTTCTCATGTTTGAAATTGTTTTTAGTGTTTGTTTACACAGATTTAAAGTTTCATTTAAATCAATAATTAAATCTTCAATTATTTCTTCATCTTTTTTTATGAATTTAAGATCTTTTGATCTAAAAATTTTATTATAGGTATTTATTGTAGCTTCAAATGAAGAAATATAATCGTTTAATTTATCTTCATAATTTATTAATTTCTCAATATCAGTGGTTTTAAGTTTAGTTATATGGGTTTTATTTTTCCTAATCTCTTTTCTTATTTTTCTTACAGATCCCTCAAAAAGTCTTGATACTAAGAATAAGATCTTAACAAGATTCTTTGAGATAGCAAAGCTAGTAAATTTTGCCTTTTCATTTAAGATTCTCTCAAAGATTTCTAAAGAAGGTTTAGAGATTGTGATAAATTGTTCTTTTCCATAGATTACTAAAAAAGAAGAATCATTTTCATGCGGAATATTGTTTGTAGGTGCAGTTAGATAAATATAGGTTCTTTTTTTCTCAACCTCAAATCTAGAGTTTTCATGAATATCTAAACCATCTATTATATTTGATTTGCTTAAATCAAATTCTTTAACAAGAAAATTAATTTCTTCTTCATCTGGATTTGTCACATTTACCCAACAACCCTTTTCAAACTTAGGTATTTTCTTGATTCTTTCTGTACTTTTTAATTTTTTATAATATTTAATCATATTAAGAAAACGAGAAAATTTGTATTTAAATGTTTAGAAGCTTAATAATTTAATATTTGTATCTGTAGTAGTAAAGGTCTTAGCAACAATTACCTTAACATTTGCCTCTTCTGCAGATCTTATTAATCCATTTGTAGCTGAATCATCTGTAACAATTATAGAAGGTCTTTCTCTAATTCTTCTAAGAGTTCCTATTAACATTTTTGCAGATACTTCTTTTAGAACATTTAAGTTATTATCTAAAAGAATTGCTTTTCCTGATTTTTGGTTTTTTGTGAATATTTTTCTTAATTCTTCTTTTTTTTCAGAATCTAAAATAAAAGATGAAGGTTCCTTTTTTCTAAAATTCTTTTTTTCATAAAAGTATTCTTCTACAGGAACCTTCTTTCTTAAATTCATTAAAATTTCTTTTTTAGTAAGTTCTTCAACTTCTTTTCCATCTGGGGCCGAAGCAATATAAGCTATTTTTGCATTTTCAGTAACATTTTTTGCAATAAGCTTTCCTCCACGATCTCCATCAAGATATAAAGTAATTTCTTTTTCCTTACCTAATTCCTTAATTTCTTCTGGTAACTTTGTTCCATTCATACAGATTACATTGTTTATACCAAATCTAACTAAATTAACAACATCAGCTCTACCTTCTACAACGATTATCTCCTTTCCAGAAATATCTCCACTAGCTAGCTTGCTTTTTCCATATTCTTTGATTTCAGACATTCTTGAAGAATCTTTGATTTCATTTGAGATTTCTCTTGAATCTGTTGATCCTTGTATCTGAGACATTAATTTCTTAGCTCTCTCAATAATATAATCTCTTTTACTTCCTCGAACATCTTCTATTCTTTCAACTTCAATTTGAGCATCAGAAGGTCCAACTCTTTCAATAGTCTCAACAGCAGCAGCAATTAAAGTTGTTTCAGATTGATCTAAAGCTGTAGGAATCATTATTTTCCCCAGAGTCTTTCTATCTTTTTTTTCTATCTCAACTTCAATTCTTCCGATTTTACCTTCTTTTTGAAGATCTCTCATTTCAAGATCTGCACCAAGTAATCCTTCTGTTTGACCAAATAAAGCTCCAATTACGTCTGGTTTTTCCAAAGTTCCATCTGCAATTAAGTTTGCATGTATCATATATTTTATCGATACTGGACTTATTTTTGCCATATTTTTTTCTCCTTAGTTTATTTATTTGAATTCTTATGAATTCACTTAGAAAAATACCACTAGGCTTACATAATTACATTCATACTACGCTTAACTAAAATGAGCGTGACGTGTGATTGTGAATAATAATCTAATTATATCTTTCTAATATTAATTGTGAGTGTATGTGGTTTTTAAAGGTTTTGGGGTGTTTTTAATTCACACAGCATATAATAGAAAGACTTATAAATTAAATAGGTTTTACCCTTGTATGGAAAAATCTCCAGAAAAGAAGAATTTAACATTAAGGATTGAGAAAGACATTTTACAAAAAGCAAAAGAATTGGGATTAAACATTTCACATATTACAGAAAGTACTTTGAAAGCAATAAGTTTGCCAGATAATCTTGAGGTAGTAACTTCTAGAATGCTGAGAGTTAACTATCGAAAAATATTTGGAAAAATTGTAGAGATTCTTAAAGAAAGGGAGGTAAAATACTTTTTAAAAATTGGAGAACATATTTCTACAGAGGAGTTTAAACGTCCTGATGGAAAAACAGATATTCATGAATTAACACACTCGTATTTTCTTTCTCCAGAAGGGAAAGTAGAACATTTTGTAGATGAAATAGATCAAACTGTTAAGATTTGGGATTTAGAAAAAGATGATTGGCCAACAGAATATATCTATCCTCCAGAGAAAATTCTTACTAATTTAGTTGAGGCAATCTATAATGTTTCTAAAAGAAATTCAACTAAATTAAAAGAAGCATTGGTTTTGGAAAAAATGTTGGATCAATATTTAAATAAATTAAAAGACAAAAATGAAAAAGAAAAAAAATAAAAAAGTTCTTGCAGGAAATTCAACCTGTTTAGATACAGGAGTTATTTATGGATATGGACTAAAGTTATTGCACAAAAGTAAAGTAAAGAAAAATCCCAGAAAGAAACTGAAGGAAATTAAAGAAGAAGGAATTTTACAAAAAGTGGTAGCTAAATCAGATTATCTCTTCACTACCATTTTGACATCTTACGAATTTGTTAGAAAGATGGCAAAATCACAAGGAGTTTCAATTAATCAAGCGAGAAAGATCTATAATCAAATAAAAGAGAAGTACAATATTATTGAGATAATTCCTAATAGAAAAGAAATTAATATCTCCCCAAAATTAATGAATGATTTATGTAGGTGTAATCTTGACTTTGTTGATGGACTACATATTTATATTTGTTCTCTTAAAAAATTATCTTTTATCACCTCCGAAACAAAAAAAATTGAGAATATGAGAGAATTTTATAGTGAAGTAAAAAGCGTTTCTGAATTTTTAAAGAGTACAAACTAATCCTTTTATTTCTCTTTTAAAAGTTCTTATATCGGTTGGGAACATTTTAATCTCTATTTTCCTTGGTAAGATTACTTTGGTTTTTACACCATTTATCTTTATCATTTTTGTCTTTTCTTTAGATATCTTTTGTCTTTTTTTCATTTTGTAGTATTTATACCGTTACGCTAGTATTTTTAAATTTTGCGTAATTGTCACAAATATTTAAACTATGTAATTATTACCTCTTATCACAGTTCATTAAGGTTTTTTCTATTTATAAATCTTGTTAAATTAATCTTTCTCGACGATAAAGTGACTGGGTCAATCACTTTCCAAAAATTTAATCTCTCTAACCTTTCCTAGTTTTTCATATAATGCTTTTAACTTTTCTTTAATTTCCTCTTTTTCTTCATCTGAGATATTTAATTTCAAAAGCTTTTCATATATTTGAGAGGCTTGATTTCTCTTTAGATTTTTCTCTAATTCTCCTGCGATTTCTCTATAAAATGATTTTATTTCCTCTACAATTTCTTTTCTTTGTTCAAGTGTTGCTTCTGATAAAGCTCTTTTAATTGCTTTATCTGCTCCAGCAAAATTAAGCTTTTTAATATAGGTCTTAGCTTCTAAAACAAAATATTTTATTTTCTCTCTAAATATAATAGAATTCATACCTGCAATTCGATAGGATTTTGCAGCATCATCAAACATTCTACGGTTTTCATATATTTCAGCAAGTTTAAGATATGCAAATTTACGCATTTCAATTGGAGGCGTTAAATTAAGATATTTGTTTAGGTAATCTATTTTTACAAAATCTCCTTTATCAGAAAGAACTTCATCCACTTCGTTTTTAAGCATATTTTTAGTTAACATCTTAAAATAAAGAGTATGAATTATTTAAGGATTTTGGAATTAGAAAAATAAAATTAAGATTTATTTCTTCTTTGTAATTTCAGTACACATACCAGCTGCAACAGTTGAACCTGCGTCTCTAACTGCAAATCTACTCATCCATGCGTTTTCTTTTTGAGTTTCTAAAGCTAATCGTCCTTGAGGAACAATTCTAACTTTAGCAGTATCTCCGTTTTTTAAGAAATCAGGACTTTCTTTAATAGTTTCACCAGTTCTAGGATCAATTTGAGCAATCAATTCTGTAAATTGACATGGAACTTGAGCTGTGTGAACATGAAATACAGGAGTATAACCCTTTGCTAAAACAGTAGGGTGATTGATTACAGTAATTGTAGCAATAAATTCTTCTACAACTGGGATGGGAGTATTCGCGTCGCAAATAACGTCCCCTCTTGCAATATCTTTTTTACCAACTCCTCGAATATTAATACCAACATTGTCTCCAGCAGGTGCTTCTGGCAACATTTCGTGGTGAGCTTCAATAGTCTTAACTTCACCGTTAACACCTTCTCCAGTTCTACCTGGAAGAACTTTAACTTTCATACCTTGTTTCATAATTCCTGTTTCAATCTTTCCAACAGGAACAGTTCCAATACCAGTAATATCATAAACATCTTGAACAGGCATTCTCATTGGTAAATTTGTAGGTGATTCTGGGTCTGGGAATAAATCAAATTGTTCATGGATTGTTGGGCCTTTATACCAAGCCATGTTTTCAGATTTTTTATTAACATTATCTCCTTTTAATCCAGAACATGCAACAAAAGTAGTAGTTGCAGGATCAATACCAACACCTTGAAGTAATTTTCCCACATCTTCTTTAACTTTATTAAAAGTTTCTTCTTTATATTCAACTGCATCCATTTTATTAATAGCAATAGCAATATTTTTTACACCCATTGTTCTTAATAACCATAAGTGTTCTGTTGTTTGTGGTTGAACACCGCTTGGAGCAGCAATTACTAAGAAAGCAGCATCTGCTTGCGAAGCACCAGTAATCATGTTCTTAACAAAGTCTCTGTGACCTGGAGCATCAATAATTGTAATTTGCCATTTGTTTGTCATAATCTTTTTATATGCTAAGTCTATTGTAACTCCTCTTTCTCTTTCTTCTTTAATTTTATCCATTACATAAGCGAATTCAAAACCAGCTTTACCATGTTTTTCAGCTTCTTCTCTTAACTTTTTCATTTCTTGTTCAGAAACAGCTCCACTATCAAACATTTCTCTTCCCACACAAGTTGATTTACCTGCATCTACATGCCCAACAAATACAACATTCATGTTTGGTTTTTCTTTTGCCATGATTAGTTAATGATAATTTATATTTATAAATGTTTTGGTGGATTTCTTTAAATTAAAAAGAATGTTATTAAAAAAAGCAAAAGTTTTATTCAAAAAACATCGTCGATAAACCTAAAATGCTAAATCATAGAGAGGGTGTTACTCCATTAAGGGGATAACAGAATAGTAATATTTATAAAGGTTAAATATTTTCTTTTTCTATGAAAAAAGTTATAGATAAAATTGTAAAATCAAAACCTAGTAAATGGATAGGAAATACAGCTAAACATGTTTTTAGTGAGAATAACATGAAGGAATTTGGGATTCCAGTTATGACAGGATTTACTTTATTTGCAGGATTAGATGCTATTGGAAATATAAATGAAATATTCAATACCTTTGGAATTGCAGGAACTTCAAAACTAGCAGCCTATAGTGTTTTAGGCCCAGGCTCAAAGGTAGCATGTTTTGCAGCAATGGAGTATGATCGCTTTGCAAATACAAATTATAAACAGATTATAGAAGATTTTGGAAAAGAAGTTTCAGAAAGATATTCTAAAGTTATTCAATAAAGAGTTTTTTCAATTTCAAGAGTATTTTCTAAACTCTTTTTATTTTGGTTTTGTTCAGTTTTAATTTCTTCTTTTGGTTCTTCTAAACGAGAAGGATTGCAAGTATCTAAAAAAGTTAAAGAAATAATTCCTATAGCAAGAAGGTTTCTTATTGTCCCATAAACAAATCCAGCATATCCTGCGCCTAGTTTCCAATCAGATCTTTTTTCTTTTGGTTTAAGATATTGTAATGCTAAAAAAATAGTTGGAATTGTAGGGACTAGATGAAGAGAAATATATGCTGCTCTTATTGTAGTTTTTTCCCAATCAACTTCTTTTAGATAATTAGTTGTTTTTTGATAATTTTGTTTGAGATTCATTAAAATTTAAAGACTCTTTTAATTTATAATTTTAGTTGTGTTCAATAAGATATAAAAACAATTTTTTCTTAAACTTCTTATGGAACTTACCTTACTTCAATATTTAGTTTTAGGAATTGTTCAAGGAATAACAGAATGGATTCCAATTAGTTCTAGTGCAATGTCTGCCTTAATTATGTCTAATTTTTATGGTGTTACTGATATTAGTTTTATTTTAAGAAGTCTTTTATTTTTACATCTTGGAACATTTTTTGCAGCATTAGTTTATTTTTATCATGATGTAGTTAAGTTAATAAAATCAACAATACATTATAAGAAAGCAAAACCACATACAAAAAAAACAATTAAATTTCTTTTAACAACAACAATTATCACTGGAATTATTGGATTTGTTTTAATGAAAGTTTTGGTGGGAATTAATTTAGAAGTAACAGGAAAAATAATTACTTTAGTTATCTCTGCTTTATTATTAATCACAGGATTTATTCAATTAAAACCTTCAAGAAAAGGTGATAAAACTGAGCATAATTTAAAAAAATCAGATAGTTGGATTTTAGGTTTAGCTCAAGGTCTTGCAGTTATCCCTGGAATATCTCGGTCAGGAATTACTGTCTCAACATTATTAATTAGAAAATTTAATGATACAACTGCACTTAGACTTAGTTTTTTAATGTCACTCCCAATAATCTTAATTGGAAATGTTTTTCTTAATATAAATGAGATGGCAATAACAACTGCTGCAATCTTTGGAATGATCATTGCTTTTGTATTTGGATTTTTCACAATACATTTATTGATGAAGTTATCAAAGAAACTTAACTTTGCATGGTTTGTAATCATATTTGCAGTGTTAATGGTTTTGAGTGTTTTAGTTTAAAGGATTTGATTTAATCTGTGTAAAAATAATCTCTTAAGAATATTGCTTTTTTTATTTGGGTTTGCAAGAAAATCTTTTTCCAATTTACTTAAATTCATTAGAAAAGAATATTTAAAAATATAATTATTGATTTTCACTAAGTCCCTTACGGTCTCTAATCTTTCTAATAATATCTGCTTGTAATGAAGTAGGTAATTTTTCAAATAACTGATTCTTTAAAGAAGATGTTCCTCTACCTTCTGTAGCTGATCTTAAATCATTTGACCATCCAATCATTTCTGCAACAGGGAGTTTAGCTTCCATTTGAGCCATTGTACCTTCTTGAGTAACATTAAGCATTTGTCCTCTTTTTCCACCGATTAATTTAGTAACTGTTCCCAAGAAACTATCTGGCATTTCAATTAAATGAATTTGAATCGGTTCTAATAATCCTGGGTTTGCTTTATTCATTGCACCTTTAACCGCTTCTCTTACAGCAGGATAAACTTGAGCAGGACCTCTGTGAATCGCATCTTCGTGAAGTTTAATATCAATTAAAGAAACTTTCATTTTAGTACAAGGTTCTCTTGCTAAAGGTCCCTGATCCATAACCATTTCAAAAGCATCTAAAACCATTTCAATAACCTCACCAATATGAACTTCTCCCCGAGTTTCATCTAAAAATAAATTTCCTTTGTAAATATCTCTAATATCTCTAGTTTGATCTCCACTCCAACCTAATGCTTGAAAAGCTTCACTAACTATTTGAGATTTTTTCTTAACTCTTCCTTCTGGAATTTCTCCTGCCTTTATTGCATTATAAATATTATCTTCTAAAGGTTCAATTTGAATAAAAAAGCTATTATGTTTATTTGGACTTCTTCCTTCCAGAGCTTTTTCAGAATCTTTTCCAATAGTTTCCCTATAAACTACAATTGGCGCAGAAGTTTTAACAGGCAATCCTTTTTCTGATTTAATTCTATTTTCTATAATCTCTAAATGTAATTCCCCCATCCCTGAAAGTAATGATTCTCCTGTTTGTTCATTAATTTCAACTCTAATAGAAGGGTCTTCTTTCCCAATTTGTTTAAGAACTTCAATTAATTTAGGTAAGTCAGCAGCTTTAGTAGCTTCAATAGATTTTGTAACAACAGGTTCAAATAAATGTGTAATTGCTTCAAAAGGTTCTATTTCATTTCTTGAAACAGTTTCACCTGAAACCACATCTTTTAATCCAACAACGCCCACAATATTTCCTGCTAAAACTTCAGAAACAATAATTCTTTGAGCACCTTTGTAAACAGAAACTTGTTGTATTCTAACTTTTCTTTTTGCTCCGTGCATATAAACTTCATCACCTTGTTTTAAACTTCCTGAAAATAATCTTCCTGCAGCAACTTCACCAGCATTTTTATCTACAACAATTTTAATAGGATTAAAAACAGGTTCACCTTTAGAATCACAGTTCACTAAGCTTTTTCCAACTTCAGAATCAATATCTCCATGCCAAATTTTTGGAATTCTATATTTTTGAGCATCTAATGGATTTGGATGATGTTGAATGCTCATTCCTAAAACTACTTCATGAATTGGTGCTTTTTTTGCAAGTTCTTTATGATTATCGTTTTCATAAGCATCAATAACATCTTTGAAAGTAATTCCATGTTCTTTCATATATGAAAAACTTAACCCCCAATTATGAAATGCAGAACCAAAGGCAACAGTTCCTTCACCAACACCCACTTTCCATTTTTCTTTATATCCTTCAGGCGCAATGTTTTCAATTAA
>Ga0307928_10003327_pt1 | contig 12267 bp, 28 predicted proteins | sample AceLakmetagen232_FD_201815 | JGI IMG/M metagenome (GOLD analysis project Ga0307928, IMG submission 201815) | Saline water microbial communities from Ace Lake, Antarctica - #232 | ecosystem: Environmental > Aquatic > Non-marine Saline and Alkaline > Saline | place: Antarctica: Ace Lake... | reverse complement strand
AATCAGTGTCAACATCCCATATTCCAGCGTTAGTACAATTATCAAATAAGTAAATTACAAAGCATTTATATTCTGGTGCAAGTTTGCGAAACCATTTCTTCTTCCATATTTCGCAGTCATGTAATCTTCTTTTCATGTATTCTACTCCTTTTCTTTTATGCAGTTTATTTTAATAGAAACTGGACATTTTTCCTTTGAATCTTCTGCTAATAGCCTATCTAATTCTTTTTTCCAAGTTGTCTTTTCGTAACCGTGAATACTTTTTTTTGCTGCTTTTTTAATCCGGGCAGTTCGTTTTCTTTTAGATGGCATTTTTTAGCTCCTTAATTAATTCTTTTAAATTATATTCTTTCCAATGTTTGCTTATATTTTTTAAAGATTTTATCTCTATCCATCTATCGGGATAATTTTCTGAAAACCATATTTTGAAATTCAATTCGTCTTTATGTGCAGAATCTCTATTTAAAGTATGGCATCCACTACATAATAAAATTAAGTTACTAAAGTTAAATCTTAGCATCTTATTTCTTCTTGTTATTATGTGGTGAACTTCTTCTCCTGCCGATTTGCACTTTTGGCAAATATCTTTATCCCGTTTTCTTATCACCGTCCTAACTAAGCTGTCAGCTATAATGAATAATTCTTTATGTTTCATTATAGATCCAAAGTCATTACTAATTTTGGCACGTTGTTTGTTACGTGGTATTTTATTATTATCTCTGTTATTTCTCTTTCTAATTCTTGCGTCTTTTTAATTGCATCTTCATTTATCATAAATCTCCTTAGTTAATATTTCATCATAGAATTTAAATACTTCATAAGCGTATTTATTTATTTTGCGTCCTGAGCGTTGATAAGCACCCCTACCGCCTGAGTAAACAGTTAAGCCATGTAATAAGTCATTTCTTGTTATAGTGTCCGGTATATGCCCTCTATAGAGCTTGATTCCATTTAATAGCATCTTGCAAGCGATTTTAACGTTATATTCAGGCTGCCTTAATTTATAAATGTCGTTATCAGTACCGATTGAACGTATTTGCAACATACCTACATTAATTTGAATTCTTATTATTTTGCCGTTGCTTCTTATTGTATCCCTTGAAATTGCATAAGGTCTTATTTCACTTTCCCAGTAGCACCAACCTAAAATGAAATATTCAGGTATATTATATTTTTCAGCATTTTCTTCTATTATGTAATCATAAACACAATATCCTATTTCTAAAGTTCTCCAGTTGATTTCACGGGCTTGTATTGTAGTTGCGATTAAAAATATTATTAGGTATTTCATAGACTGTTTTCAACTTCCTTTATACATTTAAGTAATTCACTTGCTATTTGTGGAACTATTGCATTGCCTAAAGATTTAAGCCTGTCCACCCGTCCGGATAACCCATCATCCATTCTACAAAGCTCGGTTGCAACTTCAATCCAGTTTCTTTGCCATTCAACATTTGATTGACTTGCTCCCCCATGTTGCATTTTCCCCTGTCTGTCAAGGCTGTTCTGCTGTCCTGTGCTCTTGGTGTCCCTAACATCATTACTTTCGTTGCTAATCCGTCCCCCGAGGTCTTGCTCACTCCCTTCCGGTTGTAATTCCCGTCTTGTGTTGGGGTTGGGATAAGATTTAATCGATCTTGCAAATACATTGCCCGAACTTCTCCCCCGTAAATCTCTTTTCTTTTCATTGTTTGTTCTTTGGTTGAATCCCTGTTTTGTGCCGTCGGAGTAACCAATAATCCAGATTCTATCTCTCCGGTGCGAAGCGTTTTTGGCACAAGCTGGAATAATAAACGGTTGGACTTCAAAGCCTTCAGTTTCCAAGTCAGATAACACTTTGTCGAGTACCAATCCGTTTTCAATATTAACAAGTCCATAAACATTTTCAGCGATAACCCATGACGGTCTGACTTCCTTAATGATTCTAAACATTTCATCCCAGAGATAACGCTCATCTTGCGTGCCTTTTCGCTTGCCGGCTTGACTAAAAGGCTGGCAGGGAAAACCTCCTGAGATAATGTCAATTGTTCCGCTGTATTCTTTGCCGTCAAACTCATAAATATCCTTATATCTTTTTACATTAGGAAAATTCTTTTTTAATACCTTTTGACAAAATTCATCAATTTCAACTTGGAATATATTCTCTATACCGTTCCAATTTGCAGCTAAATCAAAACCGCCGATTCCACTGAATAGACTTGCATGGGTCATTTTTCTGCTTTCACCATCATTAAAAATATTATTAGGTATTTCATTTTAATTTACCGCATGCTATACCAAACGCCCGCAGATTTTCAGCCGCTCTTAAAAAAGGACTTTTGACAATATATTTCATTCTTTTAATATCTTCTTTAGGGTCTATAACGTATTTTTTTTCTAACCTTTTGATTTTTGCAAACATACCCCATTTTAACACACTTAAATCCGATTCTAAATCATCTTGTATATCTTGCAACTCATTTACTAATTCGCAAATCATTTCATGTTTTCCCTTAAATGTTTATTAATAATGAAATAGAGAGAGGAATTATTGTTGCTTAGCCGACACTTATCAGATAAGGACAAATAGTTTAGTTTTAATCAACATTTATTGGCATCCTGAGTACCTGCTGTTTACACGGCTTATTTTTATCTCAGTATAGTTGGCTACCATTCCTTAACTATTATTTTTCTCTCTATTTCAAACATTTCTTTATTCTGTAAAGTCAATTTCCTGCTGTGCTTTTAATTCTCTTTCGCCGTTAATAAAAGCCTCTGCTTTTTCCATTAATGTAATTAATTTAGTTTTTAAATTGAATTGGAAATCATAATTATCGTTTTCCTCTTTTAATTCTCCCAATAGAACTACTGGAGTATTCATATTAAAAGGACTGTTTGATAATTCTACATTTCTTTTGGCTGATATTGTCGCCTTGAAAGTTACATTATCTTTATGAGTGAATGTAACTCCAGTTACCATTAATTCATCAGCTATGTTTCCATTCATTTCATTAATTATACAAACTGAATCCCTTAAATCCTGCATAGCGTCCCGGAATTCAGGTAATGGCATTTCAGGGACTACCAAAGTAATATTCTCCATTACTTCGTTTTCATTTTCAACTTCATAAATAATAGAAGTTATTTCGTTGCCGAACCTTATTCTTTTAATACGTAACATTTCTTCTCCTTGTATTGTTTATTGTATCTCTTAAAACGTTCGATTTTGTCCGCTAAGAGCTTTTTATGTTCTTCTGGTGTCATTATATAACCTATTTGGTTTAAACTCGCATACGTCCTTATATGCTCTATTAAGTTCATCATATTTACAGTATCTAAATCTTTTGTAGAAACTGTATTATTTGCTACTTTTAATCCTACATCATTTAATTCATCTTTTAATCTTAAATAAGTAGTAATATCATATTCTTTGAATTCTACGTCTGGATATATCGCTTCACTTAATTGTCGGAAAATAACTGAATATTTAAAATATGCTTTCCAGTCCTCAGCAGGCACTCCGGTCTCTGTAAATAATATATTGAATATTGCATGTAAATAAGAATTTTGTTCTAAACTTCTTTGAGACCTTATTTGAACTAAAGTCATTTTAACTGCTTTGCCTTTAAATGAACTGAAATCTAATTTATCACCTGTCCATTTTTCATTCTCTGTTATGTAACCTAAAAAGTTCATAATTCCTTAAATGTTGTTAAAAATGTTAAAAATTTACTTGCTTTTTTCACCAGCTAAAATTGTTTCTATAACTTTTTCTGAATAGGGTTCATCTTTGTTGCATATCCAATATTCGTTTTATATACAGATACCCAAATTTATCAATTTTAATTTCCATTTTTTCTTATCCTTTCAATTTAACAAAACATTTTCCCTTGCATATCTTAGAAGACATGAGTAATTGAATGAAATAGAGAGAGAAGTTAGGAATCGAACCTAAAATGCCATTTTAATAACCTTATGTACAATCATTTATTAATAATGTTTGCCGGCAGAATACCTTTCTTTTAATCTTGGAGTGTTTTATACCAATTAGATAAGATAGCTTTTTCTTAAATTTCTTAAAAGCGTTGATAAACTCCTGTACACTTCCCCACATAGTTTTTGTACTATTGGCTTCCCTCTCTATTTCAAATATCTTGTAATTGGTATTCATGCTTTAGTAATACAATCAATATGAATATTATTAATATATAACTTATAATTAACATTTCCACTCCATTTTTGTTTAAAATAATTGTTGTTGTGATTTATAATCTTTTATTCTTTTTACTGTTATATTATAATATTTTTCATCTTTTTCGATTCCTATAAAATTACGGTTTGTATTCATACAAGCCACTCCAGTTGATCCTGATCCCATTGTGAAATCAACTACTAAATCATTCTCATTACTGAATGTCTTAATTAAATCCTCAAGTAATAATACTGGTTTTTGAGTAGGATGATAACCATTATAATCTTTTTTGTATTTTAAAATGTTTGATTTATACTTATTACCTTCCCATAGGTTGAACACAGAAAGAGATTTTAATTTTAATCTATCATTTTTTTCTTTTATTTCTGAAAATTCTCTGTCGAAACAGCCTGTTAATTTCAAAGTGTTATAATGGTTTTCTGTAGGCATTGCCCATTGCTCATGTCCCCAATAATGACAAAGTAACCCACCACCTTTTAAGCTCACACCACACATTGTACGCAACTGCCTGTCTGTATATCCTAATTTTTTTGTTTTATCTCTTTCTTCTATTAAATAATCCCTTATTTCATTTTCTTCATTTAGATTATGTGTTTTACTAAATACTAAAACATCTTCATAATAACTCACCATTGCTTTATTTACAGATAAACAATTTGCGAAATTATCTTTTACCCAAATTGCTCTATAGTTAAATGGAATATTTGGGATTGATTTATTTATTAGTGTAGTTGTATAAGGTTCTTGACTAAATAAAACTATTTTACCATTTTTCCTTAATATTCTATTTGATATATCAAATAGATCCTTTGGGTCTATTGTCTTGTCCCAATCATTAATACCAAGTTTTTGTCCTCCATCAGTATCCATAATCCCATAAGGTAAATCTGTTAATATTAAATCAACACTACCATCTTGGATTTGGTTGTTTTCAATTAAGCAATCGCCTTGAATTAATTTATTCATCTTAAATTTAATTCACTTTTTTGATATATTTTTATTCCTTTAATGTCCCTTACTCCGTCTTTAATTGCCTGTTTAATAGCTTGCTCATCTACAGTTAAATATTTCAATGGAATATCTTTAATATCTAATATTTCATAAGCCCATTTTTTACGTAAAGAACTTGACTTTTTAGGTTGCTCAATTTCTTCATTTCTAACTTCTATCTCTCTGGTTAATTCCTCTTTTATTACTGGATTAGATATGTCTTTTAACTTATCCAATTCTACTTGTTTTTCAGCTTCAATTCTTTGTATCTCTTTTATCCTAATATTTTCTTTCTCTGTTTCGTAATCTAATATTTTATCTCTTAATCCTTTAGTAGAATCGTTTAATTGTTCTGTCAAACTTTTAGCAAAACTATCAACTTCCTTTTTTGCATTTAACATCGGCGTTGTGATCTTTTTCCGTTCGTCTTCAATCCATTTTAAAACACCTCTTGCTTCTTTTGCCAAATCTTTAGCAAATAAAGCCGATTCAGGACTGTTAACTATTGCCAAATTATCACATTTTAAAGCTAATGCTTTCATGTCATTTTTTATTATTTCAAAGCTCTCGAATTTCTTAATTTCTTCCATTATTTATCCTTGTTAATTTACATTATATTCCAAATAAAAGCGGCTAAATTAGCAATATCTACCATTTTATCATCTCTATCGTGGTCTTCTTTTCTTACATTATCTACTTTATTTTTTAAATTAATTATCAATGTGTCCATCATCTCAGAATCATTCCAGCCAGTTTTCCCATTTTCGGATTTTTCTATTAATGTATTTCTCATATCAATAGAAAAGCCATCTACTAATTCTATTAAATTCTTTTCATCTTTAGTCATTATTTATCCTTAAAATATGTTTCTAAATTTCTTAAATGTATCCAATTCACAAAGTCCGTAATTAATTCCATTACATCGCTTTTCATACCTTGATATTCAGTGAATTTTAGCGGTGTAACCTTCGTACAAATCCCGTATCCGTCTTTTATTGCCATACTGAATATTTGGTAAACAACTTGCGGAACTTCAAACACAAGTCCGTAAACACGCCATTGATAAGAATTGTAATAATTTGACATTTCAAAAGGTGAATATCTTGTCTTATTTTCGATAATCTTCATTCCTACCCACTGATCACATTTTCCAACTACATTAATTATTTCGCCTTCAATTTCTATTGGTTTGACTAATTTTAGTTCATAAGGGAAATCTGGATAAGTATATTCAAAAGCCTCTTTTATGTCCTCATCTCTGAATTTTTTATCTTTGTAATGATATTCAATAACAATTTCTTGCTCTAATTCTATATATCTTATATATTTTTCCCTATCTTCTAATACAGCATGAAATGCCGTTCCCCAGTTCATTAAATCAGTAGCTTTAAAAGGTGTTTTAACGTCCTGTATGAGCTTTTCCTCTGTAGTTCTATATTCGCCATCACGATTCATTACACCGTCTCTAAAAGCTCTGAAATCTTCAATCTTTGTTGCTGATATTCTCATTTTAAAGCCTTTTTCAATTTATTAAATAATTGATGTCTAGCTGTCTTTCCATGATAAGTTTGAATAGTTATTTTTTGAGGTGTAATATATATTCCGTCTGGAGAATGTATTATCTTTTCTCCATTATAATATATTTCTATTTTAACATCTTTGCCCACCATTTCTTGAGTTATTCTCATTATTCACCTACTTTATCAAAATCTTTACCTATTTTAACGAATTCGCTTGTTTTCTTATCATATTCCATTCCTATTTCAAAGGCTTTTTCTTGAGTCAATTTCCAAATAGGAACTTTAATCGGCTTTTGTTTATCTCTAATCATATCTATTATAGCATTCAATCCTTTGACATCTTTAACCTCAGCTAAAACACTTTTTAGCCCTGCAATTTCGTCTAATACTTCATTATGAGAATTAGCTATTTCGCCCATTGATTCTTTCATTCCTATCATTAATTCAGCTAAGAAATTAGGACTTTTATTTAAATCTGGTATTTCTATTATGCCATACTTAGCATCTGATTTGCCTTCGTGTTCATCGGTAGGGCGAAAATCTATTGTCCTTTTATTGTTTTTTATAGAATGAAAACTTATATAATCTGCTTTTCGCATAATAAAATCATTAGCACCGCCTGTTATTTGAGGTTTGCTATATGTGCAATTATTTTCTTCTTTTTCTTTTGCATGAGCACACATTACAATATCTTTTCCTAATGACCTTAATACAGCTAAAAATCGTAAAAAATCATCTTTTAATACCCCGTAAAATTGTAGTTTCCATTTTTGCTGTGCATACTTAGAATCTTTGTTAATTATATATGCTCCTAACTTTTCTAATGCTGCATCTGGAGTGTCAATTATAATAGTGTCATATCCTTCAAAAAATGTGTCAAAGTCTTTATAATTATCTACAATATCTTTTTGCCAATCCGTAATATTTATACGGTCTTTTTTGAATTCCCTTGCTCTATATCCTGCATTATCAAAATCAAGCATTATAGGGTTTTTAGCTGAAAATGCTAATGATGTTTTACCTACTCCGTGTTTCCCGAAGTTTAGGTAAATGATTGTAGTAATTATTTCTTTGTCGGTTGGTTTTATTATATTAAATGCCATGAGAGCCTCCTCGTGTTTGTAATTTATTTTACTTTTTCCGCTAATTGATAAAATTTTTCAGGGTCTTCTTCTTTTAATAATTTAGCAATCTTAACTGTCATTATTATTATTCCTGCGATACTGCCACCAAACATTTTTCCAAATGATTCAACAACTGGTTTGAAGTCAAGTGAAAATGATGTGCCAAATATTTCCAAATCTTTATTCTCTTGTTTTGCCATGCTCTGCCTCTTTTTAAATATTGTTAATTTATTTATTCTAATTTAACATAATTAATTTAATTAAAAAAATATATTTCTAATTCTTAGTTCTTTATTCTTATTATTATTGTTATTAATATTATTATTAGTATTAAACTATTAGCTAATAGTTAACTATCTATTAGGTTATTATTAGTTAATCATTAGCTAACTATTAAATCACTTTTCTATTTCTTTGTTAGTAGTTAATATATATACTTTTATCCACAACATCCCCCTATTTTTTTCATAAATAATTCTTGTAAATAGTAATCAACTGTTTTATATAATACGTCAGAATCGTTAATTTTTGCAAGTTTATTCATCTCTTTTTGTGTTAAATTATAAGCTCCGGTTAATTCTCTGGAGGATGCTAATTCTTTTAAATACACTTTTTGTTCTACTGCTAATTCTGTCATTTCCTATCTTTCAATTGTTCTTTTATATTTTCAATATCTTTTAAACATAACTCCCTTTTCCTTGCATATATCTTATAGCATGGTTTTAATTAATATAGAAATAGAGAGAGGAAATAGTCAGCCTTTTTACTTATTATACTCAGAATTTACAATTAACCTTTTCAGGCTATAATAAGGGTGGTCAGCATACTACTAACATTCCACGATATTGTATTTTCCTCTCCCTATTTCAAATAACTAAAAATCTCTACTTTGTGCTATGGTTTAAAAACTAACTTTCTAATTGACATATTTCGATTAAATCTTGCAAGTCCATTATTTTAGATGCAATTTGTTTCGGTAAGTATTTTATCATTTCTTTTTGCCGTTCACCTCCAGCTTGCCCTACAGTTGCAAAGCCATTCGTCATTGCTAAAAGTCCAAATAATTCATTTCTTATTTCTCTTTTAGTTAAATATCTTGTTAATTCTACATCTTCTATCTTTTCCATGTTTTTCCTTAAATTGTTAAAATTGTTAATTAATATAGAAATAGAGAGAAAGATTAGGGCTTGCACCTAATATGGTTAATTCGTGTTCAGCCATTAGGACTGATCCATATCCCGCCTTGCAATTACTCGTTAACATTTCATTACAATATTCCAATAGGCGGTATTAACCTTCAAAGAAAACAGCTTTTTCAGCTTACATTCTCTCCATTTCAAATAACAATTAACTCTTTTTAAAAAATGTGTTTTCTATTATTAATTCTGTAATAGTTGGGTCTGTAATATCCTTGTCTCTTAAATAGTCTATTACATCATCATACGTAAATCCTTCATGGAACCAATAATTATTAATTTTTTCTATTTCTTGTTCGTATTCAGCTTTTATTCGTGCAGGGCTATTGGGAGAGCCGATTGAATAATTGCCATTTTTTAACCTCTTCATTTTCTCTACTCCTAATTTAATTTTTCTAATACTTTTTTATTCCCGAATAATCTCATATCTTTTTTTGTTTTCTCTACTCCTTTGTCAACTGTTTTTAAATGCTTTTTAAGCCACTTTATACTAATTACTATATAAACTATAGCTAAACCAGTTAAAAGCCAGCTAAGAACGTCTATTGATACGTTAAACATGTTTTCCTCCCTTATATAGTGGGTTGTATAGTGGGTCTTCGGTGTAATTACTACATTCGATAACATATTCTGGTTTATTTATTCTGTTTTTTTGCTTAATATTATCTGACTTACAAGATGGCAATTCTGGAGTGTTTAGACAGGATAAACACAACGATTCACTTTGTACTTCTCTATAGCCAAATTTTTTCATAATCCCCCCTTAAAATAATTCATAGCTTTTTTTCTACTTCTAAATAATAATTTCTTATATATTGAATAATTCTCACCTTGATATTTAACATAACATTTAGGAGCTACTTCACATATTGCAAATATTTTAATACTAACAATATGATCTTCAATTTCTGTCCAGTAATAATCTTTATAATTAAGTTTCATATTTTCTACACCCTATACTATTTAATAAATATTTACATTTATATTCCGGTGGTTCGTTTCTATTGTGAAAATTAGTTCTTTTGTAATTTATACAGTCTGGACAATGTTGATCTTTTTCCTCCAGCATATCACATTCATCATCTAATATTTCTATTATTTCCGCATATTCTGCTTTCGGGCATGCTGTTTGTAGCTCGCAAATTTCACAAGTTAATAAATCGTACATTTTTTTACTCCGGTTCTTTGTCAATATCGTTTAATACTTTTTCGGCTGTTATTTTGTCTCGGGCAATGTCGATTCTTTCGTTCGCCATATCTATTCGTTTACCTAATAAGCCTGTAAGTTTATTGATAATATTGAATTGTACTAGATTCGCATCGTTTAATTTGATTAAAAACTCAATTTTTTCGGTTGCTTGCTCTAAAGTCATAATTGTTAACTCCATTCTATTTGATTAGTGCATAAATGATACATTGCTGAATCTTTGGTGATGAAAAATTGAGACTCTAAATAAATTCTGTCATTGTCTATTGATCTAAAAAAATAAATCAAGGCGTTATTTTCAGGATCAAAAGTATCGGTATAATTAACTTCGGAATCTTCACAAAGCCAAATATTATCTTTTATATGTGTTGTTTTCATTGTATTGCCTTGATTAAATTAATTATTTCTTGATTTTGAGCTGTCAACTGGTTAAACTCGATTTGCAATGCTACAGCAAATACAACCGATAATATTATTATAGACATGAATATAAAATTTAATTTGCTATTTGTTTCATCATTAGTTTTCATTTCCTTATCCTTAAATATTTTTAAAAATTACTTGTGGCAATCCGCGGAGTCGAACCGCACACCCTATTATTTCAGGACTGCCTAAGACTGCCATTTTTAGTTATTTTTCCCAGAGTTGCCAATCATTATCGTATTCACAAAGTTTAAATTTTTCCACTTCGCCTTTTTTAACAAATGATTTATCAAAATTACTTATAAACATTAAATAAATTTGACCGTTTTTAATTTTTAGTAACTTGAATTCAACACCTATATATGAACCGTCATAACAGTTGGAACGATCCACCCTTACAATGTGGTCTCCATTCTTAAAACAGCTAATATGCTTTGGTTCATTTGGTATAAGTAGCATCATTTCGCTTAACGTTCTTTCACACTTTGCAAGCTCATTTCTTAGATTGTTTACTCTTTCGTATAACTGCTTTATACTTTGGTTTAATGTTCGTACTCTTTTCATCTTCTTACTCCGGTTTGTTTAAAAGTAATTCAATTTTATCTTCTAAAATCTTTATTCTCTCTTTATGACTCATTAGTAGCTTTGTCATAGATTCAATTGATTCTAATATTATCTCTATTGTTTTTGTTATGTACTCCATCATTCGCCCTTTGTTAATCTTTTAAAATACTATTATGATAATCATCTGTTATTGATGCAATTTCCTTGAGCATCCCTTTCGTAGTAAGTATTTCCGGCTTGTCAAGGTCTTCCAAGGCTTTCTCAGCTACTTTCCTTTCGATTATTTCGGCTAAAGCTTTGCACATTTCAAAGTAAATTTCGTATCTCTGTATAGCCTTGTCGTATTCATCTAAATTCTTTTTTCTTAATCCTAAATTCTCAATTGTAAAAGTGTTCTTTTGATGAATCTTCATATCTTCTAAAGCCCTATTTTCACGTTTTTTGTATAATTCTGCTAATTCTGAAATTGTCATAACACCACCTTTCCATTTGTTAATAAACTGATTAGCTGCCTACTTTGGAATCGAACCAAAATGAACCTTTGTATTATCAAGGCAGTGTGCAAAACTTTAATGTCGCACGTTATCTTTAAAACTGCTTAATCAGTCCCAGCTTCCAATAACTCAAATGATTTTCAATGAACTAATTTAATTATCTTGAATGTTCTTTTTCATGGCATTTAAAACACAATGTCGTTATATTCTTTGCATTATACTGCAATTCAGGATATTCAGCTTTTGGCTTTATGTGATGTCCAAACATTATCTTTTTATCATGCACACCACATTTTTGACAAGTTCCTTTATCTCTAAGGCGGGAATCGAACCCGCCCGAATACCGTATTAGTTAATCAATTTTATCCAATGTGTGATTTTTTATGATTTTTGATTTATTGGCATACTTCTTTAAAAGGCTTTTGATTTTTTCAAATTCTTTAGTATTGCAATCCAATCGACAAATATGATATGCTAATTGTCTGACTAAATCATTAGTTACTTTCATGTCAAATGAACCGCACCATAAGGGGAAGCATGAGAAATCTAAATTCGCA
>Ga0307928_10003326_pt1 | contig 12268 bp, 16 predicted proteins | sample AceLakmetagen232_FD_201815 | JGI IMG/M metagenome (GOLD analysis project Ga0307928, IMG submission 201815) | Saline water microbial communities from Ace Lake, Antarctica - #232 | ecosystem: Environmental > Aquatic > Non-marine Saline and Alkaline > Saline | place: Antarctica: Ace Lake... | reverse complement strand
GATTAAAGATGATGGGAAGAGAGTAGAGCAAGATGTAAGAAGCTATGAGTTCTATTTATGGGATGGTAAAGGATGGATACCTTATAGTTATCAAGTTATGCCGAGGGGAACTTATACTTTGAAATTGATTGGAGAAAAGAGACCGGGAAGAACAGTTGACTGGATTGTTAAATCACAAGGTAAGGAAATAGGTGAATGGGCAACTTGGGCTAATGGAACAGTGGAAATAATATATAATACTACTGAATATACTTCTACTGGTGCAGTTTATGCTGATTTAAAAGCAACATTTAATTTAGGAAATATTTCTTTGGTAGTTAATTATACTTATAGTGTTAGAGTAGATGACGCGGGATACCCCGGTTATCATCGAGCAAGATTTATATATACAAATGGAAGCGAGTATAATACTTCTTATGAAACAAATGGTATAAATTGGGAAAGAAGAACAATTGTAAATCCTAATTATAATGAACCTTTAAGTGTTATTCAATTATGGATGGGTTCTTATCTTACTGGAACAACAAGAGTAGTTAATCAATCTATATTTGGAACTGCAGGAAGTTATTTGACTCTTAACTCACCAGATGATAATTATGAAACGAATATAGCTACAGTAGAGTTTAATGAAACAACAACTATTCTTGGAGGAGCAACCGTCTCCCAGATAATGTTCTGGGATAATTCAACAGGCGTATGGGCAATAAATCAGACCTATACTTATGGTGCAGGTGGAATAGTTAGCCAATATCTAATGAACGCACAAGCTTTTGTGACGGCTAATCAGTTTAATGTTACAGATGATGAGAGTATAAATAATGGAACGCTCTCTGGAAAGACTTTTAATGATGGAACTGTTAATGATGATGTTACTATTAATAATGGGGATATGGATTTTGACGGTGGATATATTGATGCAGGCACTCTATCAGAATTTGATTTAGGGACAGGTGATTTTACTGTTGGATTTTGGTTTAAAGGTCCGGAAGTAGATACTTGGAGATGGTTGGTTACTAAAGGTAAAGCAACGGCAGCTCTTGTAATTACAACATTCCAAAATAAATTTAGAGTATCAATGGGAACCTGGTTTACTGATGTAATTTCAGGTACTACTACAACTATCTTAGATGATGTTTGGTATTATGCTGTTTTAACAAGAAGCGGAACAGATGTAAAATTATATTTAAATGGAGTTCAAGAGGGACTTACTGGGACTAGTTCAGTTTCAATTAATAATAGCGACAATCTTTATATTGGAAGACTTAATGTTGCAGATTTATTCAGCGGCTTAATAAATGATGTAGAAATATACAACAGAGCATTATCCCAAACAGAAATAACAGCACAATTTAATTTAGGCAGAGGAAAATATGCAAATACTGGGGTAGGTTTAATCGCACAATATTCAGGGAGAGATTATGCAGGAACAGAAGGAACACCTACCACTATCTTTGATACAAACCATTTAGTAAATGGAAAGATAAATGAGGCAATAAGTTTTGATGGTGTGGATGATTATGTAATTACTGATGACAATATTTTTGATGGCAATGCTTTTTCTCTTTCTTTTTGGTATAATGCTAATGAATATGAAGCAAACAATGGATTTATAGGAAATGATTTAGCCGCGGATAGGGGACAAAGTTTTTATATGTCTGGAGGTGGTTATAGAATATCATTAAGAAAAGCTGATAATAGTGGGACTTTAATTGACCAAACCTTTGGAACAATTAGAACAAATACTTGGACGCACATCACAATAGTATTTAATGAAAGTAAGACATGGGTTTATGAAAATAATATTGCAATTTTAGATGGATATGCTTCTGAGGGAAAAATAAGAGTTAATTCGCAGAAAACTTATTTTGGAAGGACTTTTTATGATAATCTTGCAGGTAGATTTTTAAACGGCTCAATAGACGACGTAAGAATATATAACCGTTCCCTAAGTCAAGCAGAAATAACCTACATATATAATTCAGGAGATGGCAGAGAAGATAATGATATGTTAACATCACAAGAAGCAATCTTCTCAAATACTTATACAGATGGAACTTACTTATGGGGTATGTCTGCAATGGATAGTGATGGTGAGGAAGGATATAGTGTAAATAGGACAATAACTATTGATTCTACTGCACCAACATTGAATGTAACTTATCCGACTGGAACACTTCCTTATGGTTATGCTGGGCAGAACATCACATTAAACTATACCATCAGCGATATAAACCTTAATACTTGCTGGTATGAATATGAGAATGTAAACACCACAATCTCCTGCACGACAAATAATAGTTTTATATCTAATGTAAATCAAACAATAACCTTGTGGGCGAATGATACAAGTGGGAATACTAATTCAAGCACAAGCACATGGGTCTATAATATATTTGAGAATACAAGAACAGCCAATACAACTTCATACCAAACAGCATACGAAACATACGCTATCAATGTTACAGCAAATACAACTTTAACATCTGGAAGATTAATCTATAATGCTCTTCCTTATACGGCAACGCAGGTAGGAGAAATTTGGAGTATAAGCAGACTTATACCTTCGGGAGAAGCAATCGCAAACAAAACATTCTACTGGAGCTTTGATTATTCGGGAACAGAAATTAATACAACAAATAGTTACCAATATATTAATCAAACATTGTTTGGACTATGCAATGCAACATTAACAATACCTTATGTTAATATAACATTCGCAGATGAATTAAGTCTTGCAGCTATAAACGGAACTCTTGCACCATTAACAGCGACATATTACTTGCATAACTCTTCTTCATACAGAACATATACACTTACAAACAATACTGCAAATTATAATTACAGCTTTTGCTTTTTACCACAAGATAGAACTGTTCAAGTTGAGATGGATATAGCAACATCATCAACAGGTTATCCTGCAAGAAACTGGGCTAATAGTTCTAACTTCACAAACACGACATCCACTAATATAATCTATCTTCTTGCAAGTGCAAGTGGATTATATCAAACCTTTGTCGTTACTGGTGATAGCAGTGTAGCATTATCTGGGGCGACAGTATCTGCAAGTAATCTCATTGTAGGGTTTGTTGCTTCTGGAACTACGGATATTAATGGTATGATTCAGCTATGGCTTAATCCAAACCAAGCACACACGATCATAACAACACATGGCGACTATCCATCCGATACAAGAACCGTAAACCCTTCAACAACAACAGTGTATATTGAACTTGGAACGGGGGAAACATTCGCAACAAATCTTTCATATAGTTATGTTGAGGGAGTAGAATATACAATAAGACCATCAGATAATACTCTTTACAATGAAACAGCATACGATTTTGAATTTGAAATCTCTTCTGACTATTGGACAATAGAAGAGTTTGGATTTACATTATACAATCAAACTGATGCACTTGATGCCGATAATGATACAACCAATGGTGGAACAGCAACCACTAATTATAATGTTCAGAATAATACGAGAATAAAAATGGTTGCCTATTGGATTATTAATGGAACAAGAAAAGAGGTAACTAAAACATGGTATATTCTAGATAGCGGAGATACAGATTACAGCCTATTGCACTTTGGAACAAGATTAAAAACATATATTGCATCAGGGATATTTGGATTGACGACAGGATTCGCATTAAACATTATCTGTTTTATTATAATCTTAATGACAACAGGGATAGTAAGTTATAAATATGGATTAAACAATCCAATAATCGTTACCTTGATAGCCACAATATTAGTTGCAGTATTTGAACTTGGGCTTGGACTAATCCAAGTTGATAACTGGGTTCCTGTAACGGCGTGGGCGGTTATTGTTCTGATTGGGATAGTAATAAAGGAGGCACTAACATAATGGCAAGTATGTATGGATACGCATATTTAATTGTAGGATTAAGTGTATTGTTAGGACTAGCAGGGATAGCTTCGGGTGCTGGTGGATTAATGAATATGTTTGTTCAAATGACAACCAACCCGATAACTGGAGAAGTGATAATGGACTTCACAACATTGAACCAGTTTCTTAATGACTTCTGGGGAACATGGCAATCATTATTAGTTATTGGTTCAGTTATCGTTGGTGTAGGAATTGCAGTAGCCACAAAAGACTTTGGACAGGGATTAAAAGCAAGTATGGCGACGGCTATCTGTGGTTTGGTTATTGGTGACTTTATTAGTATAATGGGAATAGGTGCAGACTATGGTTCAATGGGAATAGTAATCACTATTATAAGCTGGGTTGTGTATATCCCTCTGGCAATAGGAATGTTTATAGCAGTATCCAACTGGATACAGGGGAGGGATTAATGTCAATTCATGAACCATTCGAACTTGAGTATTGGTTTATTAATGTATTTAGCGGTAGCGTTGATATATTTCTATTAGTATCTATCCTCCTAATAACTTGGGCTTGTTCAATTTTTAAAATGCAGATGAGTTCGTTCTTAGTTTTATTAGTTGTATACGCTGCATTAATCGCAACGACAACATCAAATATACTGCTAGTATTGTTAATCTTAACAATCGCACCAATCCTATTCTGGATAACAAGGAGGGTTGTTGATTAGTTGATATTTATATATTAACTAACACTTACACACGCATGGGATTTATAGGCGAACTTATATCCAAGTTCAAACAGAAGGGCGAGAAAGAGAAACTTCTAGAAGAGGATTTGAGTATACAAGAGAGAGTTCAAGAGAAAACAAAGTCTGCTAATGAGAGAGAGCTTGAAAGATATGTAAACGAGAACAGAGAGAGGCAGATAGAAAATAAACTTAAAGGATTAAGACAGCGACAAAGCAATGATCTCTGGAAATCAAATATCTTGGGGAAGAATCGGGTAAGGGGGCATATCAACGATTGTATGCTTAAAGATAAAAGTAATTTTCTAAGGGGTGGAAGATGGCAATAAAAATTAAAGAGTTTAAACCGATTGATAAAAGGATTATCAAGAAACAACCACGACCAACCTATGCTATTGAATCAGCACCAGATTATAGAAGCTCGTCATTTAAAAAAGCATGGAGCAAGGAGAGTATGTTAAAATGGTCATAAAAAAGGATAAGTATAATGATGTTATTAAGAAAGATGTTGTTGAATATGGTGACAACTTTAATAAAGAGTGGGAGAAAAAAGATATAATCAACAGGGTAACTTTTGGAGGGCAGATAAAATAATGAATAGAAAAGGACAATTTGGAGTAGGAGTATTAATAATATGTGCTATCGCAGTCATAATAGGATTGGTTCTTTTGCCACAGATAGCAACTAATGTTGAGCAAGGAACGAGAACTGTTACATCAACAATAGCAACAGGAAATAGTTACCAAATAACTGGAGTATTGAATACCCCTGTAGATGTTATTGGGCAAGAACTAGTTACAATAACTAAGGTTCAGAATGGAACTGGAGATATAGATATTCCAGCTGCAAACTATACTCTAACTGAATGTATAAGGTCTGGTGATAGTTTGAAGGGTATATGTTATACTGCATTAGGAGTAGGAGCAAATACTGATGGAAAAAGTGGAGTTGGACTAACTAATTTATCTTATAGCTACTATCCAGATGGATATATAGATGACGCAGGTTCTAGAAGCATTGCAGGAATAATAATATTACTTGCAGCAATAGGAATTGCAGTAGTTTGTATTCCAAGAGCAAAGGAGTTATTTAATTAACAATGGCAGACGCAGCACACAGTATTGCAGGTTTGATACCAGTAGGAATGTCAGCTGGATTACTGGCTAGTAATATTGACTACATCAAGAGTAAGAAGAAAAAGAAAAGTCTTCTAGGACTTGGTGTAGGCAATATTGTTGGCATGAGTATGATACAGGCAACGGCAGAGTATACAGATTGGTAAACAGCAATAATAAATGTTAATGAATTATCTTAGGTGTGCCTATTTTAGAATGGTAAGAAAGTTATTTAAAGAAAAGAAATAGTAGAATAATATCTCTTGGGAGATGATGGTGAAAAAGAAAATGACAAACGACAAAACGATTAAAGAAAAACTTGATTTCTATACTGGAAAAGATATTGAATTGCATATTAACAAGACGGATAAAACATGGTTAAATTGTTTTATTGTTAATGAAGAAAGTTCTGGAGTTTATGTTATCAAGGAAAGAAAACTTGGATTAATACATTTATTTCTTTCGGAAGTTTATGATGTAGAAGAGATGAGGGAGGAAGAGAAATGATTTGGGCAATTAATAATAATCAAAGAGTAATGGCTAAGCCCAATACAAAAGCTATTTGCCAAATATGTCAAGGTGAAGTCATTCCTAAATGTGGTGTTGTTAAAACATGGCATTGGGCTCATAAATCATTAAGTGATTGTGATACTTGGGCAGAACCAGAAAGTGAATGGCATCTCAACTGGAAGAATGAATTTCCAGAAGAAGAACAAGAAGTCACTATAGAAAAAGATGGAGTAAAGCATAGGGCAGATATATATGAACCACACAAGATGAAAGTAATAGAATTACAAAGTAGTCCTATAAGTGCAGATGACATCTGTGACAGAGAAATATTTTATAAAAATATGATGTGGATATTGAATGGAGAAACATTTGGAAAGAATTTTGAAATAAGAAATAAACTAAGTTATTTAACTTTTAACTGGAAAAATCCACCAACAAACTTTTTCTATTCAGATAAACCTATATTTATAGACTTCTCACATAAATATAATTTAATCGAAGAAGAAAATGAAGATGTAGGCAATAGATTAACGATGGTTCATAGTGCATTAAAATTACTAGTGGGAAAAGAACCAAAAGAATATGATTTCAGCAAATATAAATATTCATATGTCCAAGATTTAACTAAAGAAGAGATGGACATTAAAAAAGCATATGAATTATGGTCAGAAGTATCTAAAGAATATAATGAATCTAATAATCTTTTTGAATTATTTGGAGCATATAATGAAAAGGTTATTTTTATTATAAAAAAGTTATATAAAGATATACCTTGTAGAGGGTGGGGTTATTTAATATCAAAGGAGGAATTTTTAGATGGTGAAAAAAAAGGTTAAAGAAATAGTAAAGAAGCCAGAACCAAACTTTATAGAAGCTGGAAAAGAGATAGTCTTATTTGCTGATAAATCTGTATTAGAGCAAGAACAAGCCATAGTAGAAATATCTAAGAAATATAATGTTTATCAAACAAAATTAAGAAGGATACTTGCTGATGAAAGTAAAAAGATAAAACAACCGGAAGAAGAAACCACCAAGATAAAAAAGATTGAAACTTATCTTGGGAGAATAAGAAGGATAGTAAGAAATCCATATAACAAAAGTCCAGCAGAACTTGAAGAAGAGGGATATAGCGAAGAAAAAAGAAAAGAGTATATACAAGAGGCAGAAGAAAAAAGACAACATGGTTCTTCTTGGGAAACTAAATTAAGAATCGCAGACCAAAATGTAAAAGACTTTATAGAAAAAGAACTTGAAAGAATATCTGAACTTGATGAATATAATCAAGAACTTGAGATAAATAGATTAGCTTCTGATTTTGGAATAACAAAGACCATACTCCAGAAGAATCTACAAAAATATTTACCAGAACAAGAAAAGACTGGAATTGTCCCTAAAGCAAAAGATAATGAAAAACAACAAATTGTCCTTCCCGGATTGGGGAAACTTATAGGTTGGCATTTCGCTAATGAATTAGGAGCAATCTTATCTTCTAAGAATACTATCTTCTATAGACCAGAATCAAGGGATGTTGTTGAGATTGGGACTTTTGAATCTGAAATTCAAACAACCAAACAAGATACAAATTCATATATAGGTTTTTCCCAAATAAAACCAAATAGATTTATCACACTTATTGAAAATTATGTTTGTCCGGGTGTTGAATCATGGAATGTAAAGGCAAGAGAGATGGAGTTCAAATTAAAAAGTTTAAGCCCAGATGCAGCCAATACAGTATTATGTTCAAATTTTCTACATAGTAAATTGAAGAAAGTAGATAGGATATTTACTGTTCCTCTTCCAATTATGTATAATAAAAAATTAACATTTCCAAAAGTAAGTTATGATGAAAGGTTTGAATCTTGGCTTCCATATAATGCTCCAAAAATATCTGATATTAATATGTCTTTAGAGGAAGCCAAGAAGATAATTGAAGAAATATATAAAGAATTTTGCTTTAAAACCGAACAGGATAAGCATAATGCTATTGCTGCTTTACTTACACCATTCTTGAGGGGGATGTATTCTCATTTTAGTGTAAGAACTCCAGTATTCTTTTATGAAGCCAATAGAGAAAGATGTGGTAAGGATTATTGTGCTGGTGTAACATCAATAGTTTATGAGGGATGTGTAATTGAATGCTCCCCAATAAGCAATAGTGAAAAACATGGTGGAAATAATACTGATGAATTTAGAAAGAGAATGGTTGCAGCATTACTTGCTGGAAGGAAAAGGATGCACTTCTCCAATAATAAAGGATTTATAGATAATGCAGAATTTGAATCTTTAATCACAAATGAAAGACCAAATTCAAGAATACTTGGAAAGAATGATTCACCAGACTTAAACAATGAAATTGATTTTAGCTTATCAGGAAACATAGGAATAACATTTACAGCAGACTTTGCTAATAGATGCAGATTTGTAAGGTTATTCTTAGATATAGAAGATGCTAATGCTAGAAGTTTTAAGACACCAGACTTACATGGGATAGTTAAAAAAGATAGGGAAAGAATATTATCTGCATTATACACATTAATAAGAAATTGGATTGATAATGGTAAAAAGCCAGGAAGTATACCTTTTGCTTCTTTTCCCCAATGGTCTGAAATTTGTGGTGGGATAATGGAAGCAGCAGGATATCTTAATCCATGCAAGGCAGATAAAGAGGTATTGATGATTGGGGGGGATAGATTAACCCAAGAAATGAAACAGATATATGAAGAAGCATATTTTCAACATCCTGAAGAACCTATAGACAAACCTACAATAAAAGAGATTGCAAGAACCTTAGAACTATCTTATGACTTTAGTGATAAAAGTGACAGTATGAAGTTTGCATCAAACCTTATGAAGTTTAATGGTAGAATCCAAAGTGGAATTAGATTAGAGTTATTAAATTTAGACAAACATTCAAGATTTCATCAGTATTATTTTACAAAAAGTAATGTTGAAAAAGATATTAAACAAACAAATTTAGATGAAAAAGTACCACCTTTACCACCTACGCACACCTCTCACTCACTCCAGGGTAAATGAAATTATAATAGGTAGAGCGACTGGAGAGGTAGCATAGGAGGTAAAGGTGGTATTTTATAAAGGGAAACACAAGATGAAAATTAGTATGAATCAAATAGAACAAGCCAAAATCCAGCAGGAAGTCAGTAGAATCGCAGATATTCAATATCAATCTTACTACCTTCATATTTCTCCAGTAGAGTTCTTTGCTTGTTATTTTAATGAACCATTAATGGAAGATTGGTCAGAAGGTATGCAAATAGAGGTGTTCAGATGATACGGAGAGACCCAAACCACTATTGGAAGCACTGTTTGGGGTGCAATGCCCTATTTCCAAGAGCCAGAGGTCACATTCACACCAGAATCTGTGATAAATGCTTAGCCAAGTCACTTAAGGGAGCAATCATTAAAAGAAGGAGAAGAAATGAGAAGCGTTAAAGAGTTATGTGAATGGGAGATAAAGAAGAACATTATTGCAGTAGATACGGGTGGAGAACTTACAAGATCCCTTAAAGAGTTGAATTATAACTGTAGCTTTAAGAAACATTGGGATAAGTTTTGTAAGGATGTTTACGGAGATGATGATCAGAAAGCTCATCAGAAAGCTTACTATCAAAAACCAGAAGTCAAAGCTTATAAGAAAGCTTATCAGAAAGCTTACAATCAAAAACCAGAAGTCAAAGCTCATCAGAAAGCTCATCAGAAAGCTTACAATCAAAAAAAGAAGGCAGAAGGGAGAAGAAGGACATGAGCAGCACTAAAACTTTCAAGAAGCCCCTCAAATCACCCCACAGGGCATCACCACAGCAAGAAATCACCTGTTCCAAGTGTGGGCAAGGATTAGGTCTTTCTGGCGAGTATTGGGCTAAGTTCATTAAGAGACATCCTTTTTTGAGTCATAGTGTGTGTCCAAGGGAGGAAGAAGCATGAGAATAAACATATTAAGGAAGATAGAAATGATGTTTAGAGATAATCAAACAGAAAGAGATATTTTAAAACCTCTCTGTATTGGAAGAGGATTAGATATTGGTTGTGGGAGTAGGAAGATATCAGAAAGTGTAATGGGGGTAGACATAATTGCAAAAGGAGAAAAGGGTAAATATGGTAATCAAAAGGGTATGGTTTCTAATGCGGATATAAACACCTCTGGAGATAAATTGAAAATGTTTAAAGATAATTCAATAGACTTTATAGTTGCAAAGCATAATCTTGAACATTATGATAACCCCTTAAATACATTAATAGAATGGGGGAGAGTATTAAAGCTTGAAGGTAAATTAGGGGTCATAGTTCCGGACAATAGATTTGTGGATTCAATGAACTTAGACCCAACACATAAAGTTAGCTTTACTCCAGAATCATTAAGGGTATTGTTTTTAGATGCGGGGTTTAAAATATTAAGTGATGGAATTGCATTAAAACATTGGAGTATATTTTTAATAGGGGAAAAACAATGAAGTTTTTAAATGATAAGAAGTGGTTTGATGATGGTTTTGATAAAGGTTTCAAAGTAGGAAAGCAAGAAGCATGAAAGTAAAAATATCTTTATCTGGTGAGGCAGGGTGTAGCACAATAGTAAAATGCACAAAAAGTCAATTAAAGTTTTTAAAGATGATAGAAAATAAGATGGGAGATAATGAAGATGAAGATTATAGCCCAGATATGATTATAGGAGAAGAGGAGCAAGAAGCATGAAAATACTCAACCTTTATGCAGGAATCGGTGGTAATCGTAAGCTATGGGGAAACGAGCATGAGATTACTGCTGTTGAAATAGATGAGGAGATTGCAGGAGAATACATTAAGAACTTTCCAAAAGATAAGGTAATTATCGCAGATGCACACCAATATCTATTAGACCACTATAAAGAGTTTGATTTTATATGGAGTAGTCCACCCTGTCCTACACATAGCAAACTAAATTTTAGCAGAAAAGAAAAGAGTTATCCAAGCATGGTTTTATATCAAGAAATCATATTTTTAAGGTCGTGGTTCAAGGGTAAATTTTGTATAGAGAATGTTACCCCTTATTATAAATCTTTAATAACGCCAACAGTAATTCTTGGTAGACATTTCTTCTGGGCTAATTTTGATATTCCAACCAAGACCTTTACTAATATTGATGTAAGTAGAAGCACACAAGAGCAGTTAGCAGAAGATTTAGATATGCCGATCCCAAGACAATGTGCGAGACTATTATTAAGGAACTGTTTAAAACCAGAAATAGGAAAACATCTTTTTGAATGTGCATTCAAAAACAAACAGGTGACACTATGAAATCCAAAGACGACTTCATCCAATTCTGCAATCAATGTGAGTTCTGTTCATATCCCAATCATTGTGACCGTGTTGGGAATAAGGATGTTGTAAAAAGGGGAAAGAAGAAGCGGTGTCTCAAGAATCTCTGCCCTCTCTACTTGGAACAAACAAAATGACCACACCCCAAATCATCCTCACAATAACTATTGTGGGAGTATCTTTAATAATGTTAGTATTTTTAATAAAAGCTATAATGGAGAATAAATAATGCTACATCAACTAAATAAACAAAGCAATGGTTTTTTTACTATCTCCATTGTGGATGTAACCTCCAAGATTTCTAATAAGCGATGCTTGTCTGATATCTCTTTTTAATCATCGGGCAAATGATTCATAATGTTGGCGGGTCGTATGATGATGTCCTTGTTGGTGCTCATTTTATAATGACACAATGAAAACGAAAGATATATAAACTATTAATAACAATAATAACTATGGTAAAACAAGATAAAGAAAAAAAAGAAGTTCAATGTCTAACTTGTGGATATAGTTGGAAAACAAAATCCGAGAAGATTTATGTTAATTGCCCATCGTGCAGAACCGCAGTAAAAATAAATAGGATTAAGAAACAAAAATGATACCCGGCAACCTCCCAATGAACAAACAAGAATCTTCCCAATGGCAACCTATTCAAAATGCACATCAAACAACAGAAGTATTTGTAGAAGAAGGAAGATTAAAGATGCAGATAAAAAGAGAGCCAGTAATG
>Ga0307928_10003323_pt1 | contig 12275 bp, 22 predicted proteins | sample AceLakmetagen232_FD_201815 | JGI IMG/M metagenome (GOLD analysis project Ga0307928, IMG submission 201815) | Saline water microbial communities from Ace Lake, Antarctica - #232 | ecosystem: Environmental > Aquatic > Non-marine Saline and Alkaline > Saline | place: Antarctica: Ace Lake... | reverse complement strand
TTCGGAAAGAAGCTGGACGCTCAGGTGCGGAACATCGATGAGGATGAAGACTACGATGGGTTCATGGAACTGAAGGGTGGCTCCACTCTCAAGATTGGCTTTGAGGAAAAGAGCTTTGACAAAAACAAGTTCTATGATGTCGAGAGCATCCACTTCAAGCCCCGCAAGAAGGACTATGGTGAGGATATCTTGGAAGAGGTCGCCCACCTGGACGAAATCCTTCGAATCCTTCCGTATAACGAACTGAGGAAGATATTCCTTCAGCTCGAAGATGACGATGATGATGAGGACGGCAAGAAGGGGACCAAGGAAAGAAAAAAGGATGCTAAGAAGGTTGAGAAGGACGACAAAGAAGACGAGTTCGTCTATTCTAGTGGATACGATGATGAGTCCTCTGATGACAAGACAGGCGACGATGATGAGGACAAAACAGACGACGAGGATAAGGATGACAAGAAGGGGGATGATGATGGTGACAACAAATGCCCCTTTGATCACACCTTTGGCAAGGACAACGACAAGACAGATGATTGCAAAACCTGTGAGAAGAAGCACTTTGATATATGGGACGCTTGTGATGACGCAAGCGGGTAACTGATTGTATTCACTGGGAGCGGCGGCGGTAGGAGGTCAGACGCAAGGTGAGGTTCTAAGTAGCGACGAGCGAAAAAGGAACCAATAGACCGGAAGGGCATAGGCCACTCAGAGACAACCTATGCTGACAATAGGAACCGTTCTGAATACCGTTGTGCTGGAATGCTGAAGCCAAAAAGGTAGAGCGAGCCTCCAATTAAATGTTCCTGTGTGGAATGTGGAGGATGTAGGCAAGATGGCCCGTCGCTTCTGGTGGTAGTTTTGAAGGAGACCCAAATGTCCAAGAAAACGGATGAGATCAAAGAGGCAGCGGAAGAGAAGACACCCGAAGCCAAAGAAATTGACCCCAACGAACTCCTCAGCACGGGGTCCACTCTGCTCAACCTGGCATGTAGTCAGAACCCCGCTGGAGGATTCCTGAAAGGTCACTACTACATTCTGATCGGTGACAGCAAGAGTGGCAAGACTTTCTTGTCAATCACCTGCTTTGCCGAGGCGGCACGAAATCCCAACTTCAAAGACCACCGGCTCATCTACGATAATTCGGAGAAGGGATGCTTGATAGACATCGAGAAGCTGTTCGGAAAAAAGACAGTGGACAAGATCGAACCTCCCTCCGTAAACAAAGACTCTGGAGATCCGGTCTTCAGTGAGCAAATTGAGGACTTCTACTACCATGTGGATGACGCAATTCAAGACGGCAGACCCTTCATCTATGTCCTGGATTCTATGGACGCCTTGACCTCAGAGGAAGAGATCGACAAGTTTGACGAACACAAGAAAGCTTCCAGAGCTGGGAAAGACGCTCCTGGGAGCTTCACCGATGGCAAAGCCAAGAAGAACTCCTCGGGCATCCGGAAGCTTCTCGGTCCTCTGTCCAGGTCGGGATCCATTCTGATCATCATCAATCAGACGCGGGACAACATTGGATTCGGATTCGAGAAGAAGACCCGCAGTGGTGGTCATGCTCTCCGATTCTACTGCACTGTGGAAATGTGGAGCTCTGTAGAAGGAGCTATCAAGAAAACAGTAAAAGGGAAGCCCCGCAAGATCGGTACGGAGATCAAGGTCAAAATAAAGAAGAACCGTATCACGGGAAAAGAACCCGAAGTCCTGATGCCAATCTATCCTTCCTACGGGATTGATGACATTGAGAGCTGCATCAATTATCTGATCTCAGAGGGGATATTGGTCAAGAATGGGAACAAAATCGACGCACCTGAATTCAAATTCAAAGGAACAATCAAGAAGCTGGTGGATGAGATTGAAGAGAAGGGGCTGGAAAAACAACTTCAGAAGTTGGTTGGCAGGACTTGGAACGATATCGAAGAAGCCTGTGCTCTGAAACGAAAGAAGAGGTACGAGTAATGGGTAAAAGGATACGAATCTTTCTTAAAGCAGAAGAACGGGAAACAGGTGACGATGCTTTAGGCTCTTGGAGACATATTGAATCTGTACTCATCCATATCAAAGAAGATGAATTAGCAGAGGAAGCTATACTTCGAGCAGTGAGGGAATTCAAACAGAGGCTCGAAGAACATATGAAGTAGTATCAAAGAAGACAAAGGAGCCACAGAGGAGATACGAATGACCACATACTTGAATGACCCTCATCCAAAGAACCCTCCCAGAGAACTCGTTAAGGGGTTTCTCTTTCGTCCTGAGTGCTGTCCCAATCATGTATTCTTCACAGAACTCCACCCCGAGCGAATCATGTACAATCATGTCCAGAGCCATCCGGGTGACATGTATTTTGGTTTTGGTGACAGCAAGGATGTAGAAACGTGGGCTCCTACAGAGGGGGGATTCTGTACTTGGCTTAAAGGGATCCCTTCCAAAGTGGTATCTAGTCTTTCCATTGATGAATTCCATAAGAAATTCCCGTCGATTGTCCTCTCTGAAATTGGGAAGATCATACCCGCAGTAATCAGGACGGACAAAGTGAAAAGAGGTATCCAAACCAGCTTGCCTAGATGGGAGTCTGGTGGGTATCTTCGGAACATCGGCGAAAATCACAAGAGCGACATAATCGATACCGAACAGAAAGACAAAGAATGAAACAGCTAAAAGGAACCCTCGAAATAGAGGGAACTTTCAAAGAAGGTGTGCGAATAGCATTCTACATCGACGGTCCCGAGAGGTGTCTTGGCCTTGCCCTGTCTTTGGAGGAAGACGAAGTCAAGAGGCTCATAAAGAAAAACTGCATCTTGGGAATGGATACAAGAGCATTCGTGGCATTCATAGAGGTAAATAGTATGCTGCTGGATGAATACAAACCAACTACCAGAGCGGAAAAGACACGGAAGAAAGAGAGGCTCACAGATGACAAAGAGTCAAAAGGGTTCTTGTTTTGAGCGGGAGTTCTGCCGAATCCTCTCACTTTGGTGGACGGAAGACCAGTCTTCAGATGTGTTCTGGCGTACATCTGGAAGTGGAGCACGAGCGAAGACCAGATCAAAGAAGGGACTGAGTACCTTCGGTCAGTACGGGGATGTCCAGGCAACCGACCCTATTGGTCAGCCGCTGATAGACAATGTTACCATCGAACTCAAACGTGGGTACAGTGCCCACACAGCCTACAACACTCTTGACAAACTATCTGGAGCAGCGGAGCAAGAATGGGAGAAATGGTTAGGACAAGCCAAGCAGGACTCCGACAATGCTGGAACCCCTTGGTATTGGCTTGTGACAAAGAGGGACAGGCGACAAGCAATTATCTTCATTCCTCTTCACCTCTTCTCCAGCCTGGATTACTATTTCAATCTCAAAACCACGGTGGAGGTATTGTTTTCATTGAAGCTGAACAAGTCTCCTGAAATTGTGCAAGCCATGAGACTGGATGAGTTTCTTGGTATCATCAGTCCAAATTACTTCACCGAAAAAGGATGGGAGATCCAAAATGGATAAAATTGAAAAGCTGACACAAAAACAACGCGATGCGATGACTGGCTACAGAGATAAATGGATGGCGATAGGATTATCTACTGATCCAACAGACAGAAAGACCGCTGAAGCCGGTCTTGCGGAAGCCTATCGTATTGCCAATCTAAAAGCACCTCGGGTCGTCTGGTGTGGATCTCCGCTGTCCTCTAGCCTTACAAAGTCAGTGGTGCTCAACTGTAATTCCGTGAGGATTTCCGTGGGGGATTCCGTGAGAGATTCCGTGGGGGATTCTGTGTGGGCTTCCGTGTGGAATTCTGTGAGAGATTCCGTGTGGGCTTCCGTGAGAGATTCCGTGGAAGATTCCGTGAGAGATTCCGTGTGGAATTCTGTGAGGGCTTCTGTGGAAGATTCCGTGTGGGATTCCGTGAGGGATTCCGTGAGAGATTCCGTGAGGGATTACGGTTATGGACAACATGATGCCTCATGGTTGGGTTTCTATGACTACTTCAATAAGGAACTGCAACTGAAATCCCAAACGAAAAACCTAGCCGGTTTGTGGATGATTGCAAACTCAGCAGGTTGGTTCCTCCCACATAAGAATATCTGTTGGATCAGCGAACGACATAATGTTTGTGAGATGAAAGACGGAAAAATACATTGTGACGGAGGCCCAGCAATCGCGTATCCTGATGGCTTTTCTATTTGGGCGCTCAATGGTGTTCGAGTATCCCAGAGAATAGCAGAAACTCCAGCAGACCAATTCAAGGCATCTGAATTCACAGAGATTAAAAATGTCGAGGTGCGTCGAGAGTTCATACGCAAGGTTGGAATCGAACGAATATGTCATGCACTAGAGACAAAAGTAATAGACAAGGTTGGAGACTACGAACTCCATGAGATCAACCTGAAGGGAGAGACAGGCGTGTGGCCTTACTTGAAAATGCTCAACCCGTCTATTGGTGTGTGGCATATGGAATGTGTAGATCGGTCATGTAAGACCGTTCAGGAAGCGTTAAATTGGAGAAACCAGACGGACGAAGTGCCGTCACAACTCACATGAGGAGGAAGCAAAAATGATGATACAGCAAGGGGATGTGGTCCTGAAAATGGTTGACTCTCTGCCAGATAATGTCAAGGAGGTTGCCAAAGATTTAAGAGGTATCGTACTGGCTGAAGGCGAGGCCACAGGTCATTGCCACTCCATCGAAGCCGTTGGGGACTGTGAGGCATTCACAGACGAAGAAGGCACATTGTGGCTCACGGTCAAGGAAGAAGTCACAGTCAAACATCAGGAACACAACCCAGTAAAGGTCAAGCCCGGCAACTACAAGATTGGCATTGTGCGAGAGGTGGACCCTTTCGAGCAGGAAGTGCGTAGGGTTGCTGACTGAAACAAAAGGGGTATCTATGAATCTCAATGACTTCTTTCTTGCTGTAGGCTGGATTGCCACAACCCTCGGAATAATAGGGGCAATTGCCAACGTTTACAAAAAATGGTGGTGTTTTCTCTTGTGGACAATTGCCAATGTGGCTATCATCAGCCTCAATGTCTACCATGGACTCTGGTCGCAAGTGTTCCTATTTGGAGTGTATGCTATCATTTCTATCACAGGCCTCGTAACCTGGTGGAGAGATAAGGAGAAGCAAGATGGATGACAGAGGACTGATGAGTTGGGAAGACCTATTTGGTAAGATCATGGGTCTCCCCACAACAGACGAAACGGCAAAGGTAATTCTGACTCAACTCGCCACTCGTATCAAGATTATGGAAGAGGGATCCTCTGACAAGCCAAAGAAGAAATCACGGGCAGACAGGGGAGAAGATCCTGAATGGACTGACCTGACCGACGAGATGAAGAAGATGATCACAGAAATCAACGAAGTGAAAGAGAAAGTGTGTTCTGAGTGGGAGTGTAATTTTATGGAAAGCATTACGGAGAAGAGCAGCGAGTGGGGAAACATATCGGGCAAGTAACTAAAGCAACTTCATAAAATGTACACAAAAGTTTGCGATTCACCATACTAGGGGAACCAATGATCGACTCCATCAAAATCACGAACTACCAGTGCCATGAAGACTTGGAGCTTGTCCTGAGTCCGAACATTAACACGATCACAGGAGAGAGTGACAAGGGCAAGAGTGCCATCATCCGAGCCCTCAAATGGGCTGCATTCAACCGTCCCTCTGGGGATGCCTTCCGAACACACGGAACCAAGGAGACCTCTGTTACAATCAAGACAGGAGGCAAAGAGGTAGGTAGAAGGAAGCAGAAGTCCCTGAATGAATATAGCCTGGACGGGAAGAAGTACACAGGATTCGGTTCCAATGTCCCCGAAGATATCTCCGATGCCCTCCGATTGGAAGTAATCAACTTCCAGGGTCAGCATGATAGCCCATTTATGCTCAGCCAAACGGCGGGAGAGGTCGGGCGTCAACTGAACGAGACCGTCAATTTGGACATTATCGACCTGACCCTCAGCAATCTCAACAAGAAGCGGCGGGACAACCTGAATGCCATCAAACACACAGAGATCCAAGTCAAGGAGGTCAAGGAGCAGTTGGAACCATTCGACATCGTGGAGGAAATGGCTGAAAAGCTCGAAAAAGCCCGTTTGGTGGAGTCCGAGTGCAAGACCCTTCAATCCCAAAAAGAATCTCTCTGTGGGCTTGTAAACGACGCCAAAGAGGCACAGGAGCGGCTGGATAAGATGCCTGATGTCACAGCGGCTTATGAGAGCTTGGTGCTCATCGAGGCGGAATCAGCCAAATGTGGGAAACTGTCTGCAGAAGCCGATACGCTCATGACCCTGGCTGATCAGGTCAACAAGACATGGAAGTCCATTCCAGACCTTGGGAACATCGAAGCTGATCTTGAAGCTCTGGAAAAGCAGAGCAAAAAGTGTGGAAATGTTGTGGAAAAGATGGAGACCCTGGAAGACCTCACAACGGACATCCAGGTGGCAAAGAAGAAAGTGAAAACTCACGCCAAACAGGTTGATGAGAAGGAACAGGCTAAAAAGGCCTTTGAAAAGGAAATGGGGGACATATGCCCACTGTGCGACCAAAAGATCCCGTAGCCTTGCTGTGCTCAGACCTGCATCTGAGTGACAAGCCTCCTGTAGCCAGAGCAGAGGAAGAGGACTGGTATGGGTGTATGGAAGCGGTTCTGAAATTCATCACAAAGACCTACGACAAGTATGAGGTCCCTGTCATCTTCGCGGGTGATCTCTTCCACAAAGCCAAGAGTCCCCCGAAACTCGAAATACTGGCGATGCACTGGATGCAGGCCTGGCAGTTACAAGCAATCCCGGGGCAGCATGACCTTCCGGCCCATCGTCTGGAAGCTGTGGAGGAGTCTTCGTATGGTGTAGTTCTCAGAGGACTTGGCATTCTGTCAACACTGAGCCCAGAATGTCCTCGTGCAAATTCTGATATCAAAATCACGGGCTTCCCATTTGGCAGTCCTCTTTCAGCCAACACGCGAAAGAAAGACCTTCTCCAAGTCGCTGTCATCCATCAGTTGATATGGAAGGGAGAGCCTCCTTTCCCAGGAGCCCCAGAGAGTGGGAACGTCAAGAACGTTGTCAAAGAACTCAAAGGGTTCGACGTAATTGTGGCGGGAGACAACCATCAGGGCTTCGTGACCCAAGTGGGGGACACCACAGTTGTCAATTGCGGGTCTGTGATGCGGAGAGCAGCAGACCAGGTGGACTATCAGCCTCACATCTACATCCTTCACCGAGACGGCTCAGTCAAAGCGATCCCTGTACCTATTGACAAGGACAAACTTGGGCTGAAGCACCTGGAGATCAAGAAGGACCGGGATGAACGGGTGGAGAACTTCGTCAAGTCCCTACGGGATGATGCTGAGATTGAACTCAGCTTTGAGAAGAACCTGGATCAGTACTTCAACCTTAACAAGGTGGGGAAAGAGGTCCAGCAGACTATTCTCGCGGCTATGGAGGATTGAAATGAGTAACGTGAAAAAGCTGTTGAAGTACAAGGAAGACCTGGACGAAATGAAGGCTGAGAAAGAGAGGGCTCAAGGCTCTCTCGACAATCTGAACGAGAGGCTAAAGAAAGAATTCGACTGTGATACCATCGAAGAAGCAGAAGCAAAGCTGGCGAAAGTCACAAAGGAAGCACAGGAGTCTGAGGACACCCTGGACAAAATGATCAACGAATTTGAGGAGACCTACCAACTTATCTTGACAAAGTAGGTGGGAAAAGATTTTCCTTGACAACTGCCAATAAGGAGGTAGAATAACGGCATGAGAAAACAAGGCAAATCCACAAGTTTCTACATGAGTGAAAAGGGTATGCTGCTCTTGGATTCTCTGGCGGCTTCTTTTGGAATAAGCAAGTCAGCCGTTCTTGAGATCCTCATACGGGATCGGGCGAAGAGAGAAAAGATCAATGAATCGAGCACATAGAATTCGATTGTACCCAAACAAAACACAAGCACGACTGCTTGAGACTTCCTGCAATGTGTCTCGGTTTGCCTACAATTGGGGTCTTGAACGGTGGCAAATCTATTATAAGTGTGGGCTTAAACTCACGCCAAATAATATCAAAAAGGATTTCATTCGACTGGCTGACAAGTTATTCCCATGGATACGTGGAGCCGGAAAATCAACGTATGAACAAGCATTTAATGATGTTAGGTTTGCTTTCAAATGTTTTTTCAGACGGGTGAAGGCTGGACAAAAGCCAGGATACCCACGATTCAAAAGCAAGCGGCTGAGTCGGTGGAGTTTTTACGTCGCCAATGACAGAATACGTTTCTACGATAAGAGGGTGTCTATTCCAAAGGTCGGTCGAGTTAAGATGGCAGAGCTACTAAGATTCAATGGCAAGATTATGTCTGCTACAGTGTCCATGGAAGCGGGGCAGTGGTTTATGTCCTTCTCTGTAGAACTTCCGGACTTACCAAAGAGAGAAGTTCGATCAGCCCTTGGTATTGATGTGGGCATTTCTAAATCACTCACTTGTTCTGATGGTCGAGCATTTCAATCACCAAAGCCATTGAAAAGGCATACCAAAAAGTTGAGACGGCTTCAGAGGTCTTTTTCAAGGAGGGCAAAAGGCAGTAAGAGACGAAAGAAAAAACAACAGGAGATAGCTAGATTATGGCAGCATATACGAAATGTTCAAGGTGATTTCCTTCACAAAGTCACGTCCAAACTGTGTAACGAGAACCAAGTTATTGCAGTGGAAGACCTAAACGTGAAGGGAATGCTGAAGAACCACAAACTCGCCAAAGCTGTCTCTAGTCAATGTTTTGGGATGATTCGTCAGATGTTGGAGTACAAAGCACAGCATTTTGTGAAGGTGGATAGATTTTTTCCATCCAGTCAGTTGTGTTCAATTTGTGGTTCTAAGCAAAAGATGCCTCTCCATAGGAGATTGTACAAATGCCCTTGTGGATATGAAGCAGATCGAGATTGGAATGCAGCGTTGAATATAGTACGGCAGGCTTTGTCGGAATTTACGCTCGTGGACAGGAAAGCTCTGACTCGTTTGAATAAACGAGTGAAACTATGCCTGGCTGAAGCGAGAACTGAAACTGTTCGTTTTTCCTCTTTTTAGAAAGCAGACATACTGTGCAATCCTGTCTTGAGAACTCTACACTGGAATCTCTGACCAAGACAACCAATCGGTTGCAAGGCCGGAGGGATCAGCTGAGAGAGGACTACAAAAGGGACAAGGTCAAACTGAAGGAACTCAAGAAGAAAGACAAGGTTCTGGACGAAGCCCTGACCCTGACCCAGATCGTGGCCCAAAAGACCCAAGAAGAACTTGAGTACCGAATCAGCGATATTGTCACAGCAGCCCTGGCTTCTGTTTTCCCAGAACCCTATCGATTCAAGATCAAATTTGAGATCAAGCGGGGTAAAACGGAAGCCAGGATGTTTTTTACGAGAGATGGGGAGGAGATCGACCCATTGACAGCTTCAGGGGGCGGGGTGGTGGATGTGGCAGCTTTTGCTTTGCGGCTGAGCTGCTACCTCCTAAACCCTCACCAGAATCGAGTGATGGTTCTGGACGAGCCCTTCCGATTCCCAAGTGTGGACCTTCGTCCCAAGGTGGCTGACCTGATAACGGAACTCAGTGAGAAGCTGGAGATACAGTTCATCATCGTCACCCACGAGGACGAGTACAAAATTGGCAACGTTATTGAATGGGAGTAAAATATGGCTAAGAAAAAAAGAAAACCATCATCAGTCCTTCTGGCTGAGTTTGGTAAGTGGACATTGAAAGCCGATGATCGATGTTACCATCTGCATAATCCCAAGGGTTACGTCACTTACTACACTGACATAGGATCTGTTTTGAATGCCTGCTTCAATAATGAAATCCGAGGCAAGGCGGGGGAGTCGCTGGAGGACCTGAACAAAAGTGTCCAGGAAGCACAGAAATTTATCCAAGAGTTTGCCCGGATCATTCGGTTAGGAGGGAAGAAATGACAACACAAGCAGAGAAGTGGCGAGCCCAAGTAGCCGTAGCGAAAGAAGAAATCTTCCCGAAGAAAAGGAAGAAGAGGAAATCCAAAGAGCAGCAACTCGAAGAGAGCGGATTCCAGCTCAGTCCGAGATTGCTCAGATTGGTGGAACAGACACAGAGCAAAAGGGGACCACGATGAATTGGGTAATCAGCATTATCTCTTTGTTATTCAAAGACATCCTCGCCTGGTTCAAGGGTGAGAAGCTGAACGAAGCAAAGTCCGAAGCAGCCGCTGCCAAAGAGTCCCTCAAAAGTGTGGGTGACTCACTGAAAGTAGAAGACAAAATCAAAGAGGAGCAAGCCAATGTTGAGAAGGAAAAAGTCGAGCGCACTGAGGGTGATGTTTTGGGGGACAATTCTTGGAATTCTGGTTCTGATTAGTTCCTCTGGCTGTAGCTTAATCAAAGAGTATATCCCCGTATCCAGACGGATGCCTATCATCCCGATGCCAATGCGTCCACAATTGGAGCCCATCACAAAGGCAGAACTCGCAGAAGCACCCGCAACTTTGGTCAAGAAGTTAGGGGATCGGGATGAAGCTCTGAAGAAGTACGCCAAGAAACTGGAGATCGGTATCAAGGTCTACAACGAGGAGGCGCGAAGGGTCAACGGGATCTCTGGGTTCTACGAGAGTCTTGATGAGAGGATCAACCGTGCCATCCGAGAGGAAGAAAAGGAAGCCGAGGCTCCCATACAGTAAAGAAATCTGTGATCTCCAGGACAGATTATTCATTGCCGTGGATAACCTCTCTTTGGAAGATGTGCGGAGAAAATGTGCTCGATTCAAGGCTCGGCTTTCTCCTAAACAACGGGAAAAACTCCGCAGACGTTGACGAGAGTTGACAAATCAGGCAACACCCCCACCTTTTTCCGTTCGTTTATCTGTTGTGATATCATACAGTTAGAAGAAAGATGGAAATTCTTCTGGATTTCTGGACTATTATAACCTATAGTAATAATAGAAGAAGAGCATTTTTGAGACACTTGGATAAGGGGAAAGAGAAATGATGAGCCTCCTCAGAAAACTGCTCTGCAAGGATTCGAAACCTGCTTGTCTTATGACTGAGGAGGACAAAGCAATCATCCACAGACTAGCAGCTGGAGACAAAACTGCTAGAACACAAGCTATCAAGATATATCACGCGGAACTCAGACACTTGGTGGAAGAAAGCCTTCACAGAGATATTCGTTCTATAAACCCTGAGATGGCTTTCATGAGTGAGGTAGACCATCCTTGTCCTGATTATGTTTTGAAGAGCATGTATCGTAAACAAATACTGGAGGGCTGAGTACGTAATACATTTGGAAAAATTGGAAAAGGAGAACCACATGAATATGCACCCCATCGACACAGTAGCAATCAGCAAAGCCGTAGCGGACAAGGCTTACAGGACAGCCAGCAAGAATCTGCCTGAAGGAGAGTACGACATTGACGTTCTGGTTCAGGTCACCGGCCATATCACCAAAGGGGCTGACTACCTTCAGAATATCGTTGGGAAAGCTGACCCTTGGGCCCTCCTGGCTGTGGCTCTCAGCAAGCTCAATGATGTTACCGTGGAAGCCCTCACCCGCGAAGCCTTGGGACTCTCAGGGGACACGGTGACAGAGATCAAAGCGAAAGCCAAGGAAGCTATCCAAGTTGTCAAGGATCCGACTGAGACAAAGTGCAATGGCAAAATCACCGGCAGCGTGGTTGCCGAAATTGTGAAGCTCTCGAAGAGTCAGGCTGCTTGAGGAGCGACTGATGAGCGAGACGAACGAAATAATGCCACACAACATAGAAGTTGAAATTGACTATGGGGAAGGGGAACTGACCGTTCAGATGGTTGCTATTCCTAATTGTGGAGAACTGATGTATTTCCCAAAAGGGAGGGCCTTCGACGATCATCAATGGCTAAAAGTGATCGACAAGTTATGGGTCTTTAATGGTGACACTCTGGATTTCGACAAACTACGAATCGTCGTCAAATCTATACATTGAAAGCTGAGGAGAACCAATGAGCACGGACGAAGCCAAGAAAACAACCGAAAAACTTCCGATGACGACCAGTACGGAGAAGGTCAAGAAAGCGGATGGGGAAACATTCAAATACGTGCGAGTGCCTGGGGAGTATCGGTTTTGTGATATTGGATACAGCCACAATAACCTGCTGCTCCAGGGAGAAAAAGCCCTGAGTGCGGGAATGGTGCTGGTCAAGAAAGACTGCTTTTCCATCATCGGGAACCACTCCAGCACCTTGAAGATCGGGCGGGATGCCGATGACCACTTGCGGCTTGAAGTAGTTCTGGGCAA
>Ga0307928_10003322_pt1 | contig 12276 bp, 25 predicted proteins | sample AceLakmetagen232_FD_201815 | JGI IMG/M metagenome (GOLD analysis project Ga0307928, IMG submission 201815) | Saline water microbial communities from Ace Lake, Antarctica - #232 | ecosystem: Environmental > Aquatic > Non-marine Saline and Alkaline > Saline | place: Antarctica: Ace Lake... | reverse complement strand
ATGTTTTTTAATTTTCTTAATCTGGTGAGGAGATAAATGCTTTTTCTTTATTATAAAAGAGCTACTGGAGCTATTGCTCACAAAACCATCTCTTATTATCATGTTGTTAACCCCAATATTTGCTTATCTGCATCTGTTAATTTATCTAAAGCTATTTGCCTTTCATATTCTTTTATATCACTCTTTTGCATTTTTATTTTAAAAGATGCATAATAATTACTTCTTGATATATCTACAGGTCTATCTCTAAAAACATCTTTAAGGTCCGCTACTCTTTCATCAGCACTTATATTCCATGTATTAGAATCTATACCAAAAGATACATCTACTTCCGTTCTGCTTGGTGTAAATTTTTCCGGTTGTTCCCAAGTTTGAAAATTTAAACCATAATAACCCTTTTCTGCTAAATGTAAAGCTATTTCATCTACATATCCCTTAAACGTGCCAAGGAGTTTCCTCTCAGTACCGTCAGAGTTATTTTCTGTAGAAACAAGCCACGTTCCGTATGCATTTTTATATTTTTCAGCTATGACCATTTTATCCTCCTTTAAATATCGTAAACAGGACAACTTTTACAAATTTTTCTACAATTTATAACTTCGCCCCTAAAATTGTTTGTTTTTTTATTCCACCATACTTCATTCAAAAAATCTTTTCCATCTATTACATTTAATCCATCTTCCCAACCTTCAGTACCTTCTATAAATGAACATGGGAAGTAATCACCTTTGACATTGAAATAGCTGCTGTATATACTACTTTCGCAAGGTTCAATGTAAGGTAAAATTTTGTCAGCATTTTTGCGGTTGCTAATAGCATTAACAAACTTGGCTGCACCACAACTGTCGAATCCGATATTCGTGTCTCTATCTAAGGCTAAATTTACTAAGGTTGAGAATTTATTTTGACTTAATATGTTGAACCCTTTTTTGGCTCTACCTTTTTGCTTTAAAGATAAAAATACAGTAGCATTTAACTTCGCTAATCTTTTGTCTGTTTTAATTTTATCTAATAAATCTTCAGCGTCTTGGTAAGTTTCTTCGGCAAGCATAAAATGAATATTTATTTGATTCATTCCTAAATTAGTTAATGCTTCTACCGCGTTGAAACATACATCGTCTCCGTAATAAGATATTGCTACTGCTCCACACCATTTTGCTAACTTTAAATAATCTTCATCTTTCATACCCCAACCATTTATGGTAACGTTAGGTACGACAAAATTAGCTCTGCAATATTCAAATATTTTCCACATATCAGGATTAGCTCCGATGTCTCCGATGCCAAATGCTATTTGCGTAATGGTCTTAGGAAGTTTTTTGAATAATTTTATAAATGTTTCTAAAGACATGTATTCACCCTTACCTGTGTTACCTTTGTAGCAAAACGCACAAGGTTTACCTGGTCCATGACAAATAGTTGAAATTTCAATATCTGCGATTTCAGGTAAGCCAAGATTAGGATCAGCCTCATCTGTTTTCATATTAGTACCCCATCGAGCGAACCACCCGTTGTTGTAATTAAAAACAGAATTGTAATTTTTACTTTTTAATGCTTTGAAAGCATCTGTTTGACTTAAAACAGCAACCTCGCCATTTTTTAAGGTTATTTTCTCTTCAATCATGTTAAGTCCTTTTTCAAATTTTAAATTTCATTATAATATAATATACACAAAATAAACTACAATCCCAAATTTAAGATTTTAGTATTGGTATAGGTTTCAGATTATGGTGAAGTTGGTAAATATCCACAGATTCAATTAAATCATTTCTCATATCAACCAATTCCAGTCTGAGGTTAGATATTATTTTAAGAGTGTTACCATTTAATAATACATCAACCTCGTACCGAGCATCCTGAGTTGTTTTGGTTATTCCTACTACATCTTTAAGATTGATTTGGTTACCAGCTATTTCATACATATTAATATACCTCGCTATCTAATTCTTCAATAGCATGAGATACTAAATCTCTTAATTCCAACCAAGTGTCTAAACACAGCTCTCTTGTTTTTTTTCGGAAATAATATTCTAACAGGATTTCCTTCATCCCGCTCAATCATTAAATCGTAAAAATTCTCACCGTTTTTAGTTACTACTATCAGTCCCATATCTTTCATTTTATCTTCCTTTTAAAATTTTATCTTAATATTAAATCACCCTTGTATGCCTCAGACGCTTCAAATCTTGTTTTACCAACCAAGTTCACCTCCTGGGTTGTTAATGTGGCTTTATCATAACCTGTAAATGTAAACTCTTCCTCATCCCTGTCGTCAAAAAATAATTTAGCAACATCTAGATATTCTGCTTTACTACTGTCTATAAATTGTATTCTTTCCATATTATAAGAATTGACCTCGATACAATTTAATCCACTAGATATTATATCTGAAGCGTCAGAATAATACAAGGTGACATTTTCTCCGTAACCTAGGGTATATACAATTCGATTAATGCAAGCATATACTTTCACAGGGAATTTTATGTGACCTTCGACATCCCATTCTTTATGCTTTATAAAAGCTATATACTTACCACCAAACCATTCATTAAGAGTTCGATTAACAAATACTTCTTTAGGGCATATTTCAGAATACCAAGGTACAATATATCTTGATTTCTCTTTTAACGCATCCCAAAACTTTCTACTAAATGCTGTTTCTATAGTTTTATATTTCATCTTCTGTATCCTTCATTAAATCTTCTAAGTTTTCAATCACACCCAATTCAACAAAATTAAAATTCACTGAGTCATCTAATTCCATATCAAAAATCTTTTCAAAAGCTTCATTTTTAATATGTATAACCCTACCTGTTAAATAAGGTCCTACTAATTCGCCTTTTATAAATTCTGATTTATCTACATCAAATTCTAATAAAGGTCGGTAACCTTCATCTTCTTTGCTACAGGTTTTACAGACTCCACTCCCGGTGAGGGTGTGCATCTCAAAACTCTCTTTTAATCTTCTATCCAAAAGAATGTTACCTGTATCGTAATCTTCTCCACACACTAAACATTTTTTCTGCTCAAGTGTTGCTATATTTCCAGTTTTTCCCATTTTTATTCTTTCGTCTCTTTATTTAAACTTTTTTTCTTCTTTAGATTCTTGCCAAATATGTGACCAATTACTAAAACGATTATAAAAGCTTTGTTATCTTTTCGGTGTTCTTTCCTGTTATAATTAAATACTTTTTCATTTATACGCCTTTCTCTATTTGTTCCATAAGTTTGTTATATTCTTCTTCTGTGATAAATTCCGTTTTCTTGCCTATTTCTAATTTATAGACCCGTTCTAAGACTGAGGATGGGTAAGACCAATAGCCCATACCGTCATTTAAAAACTCTACACGATTTATACCGTGTGTTTGATTTTCTATAATCTTTCCAACTTCTCCAATTGTTTTGTCCATATATCTCCACCATGTGGTCCCCTCATCTTTATACTCACTGTTTCTAGCTTTTCTTTTAACTTTTACCAACTCGCCCATCTCGAACTCTTCTTCGTAACATTCATCTTCTTCATCTTCAATTAATTCCAATACAAAATGTGGATAGTTGTAATTTCCAAGACATGGAATATTTACACCGTAGCCTCTATCTGGGTCGGTTTCATTTAAATTAACCACTGTTCCGATTTCGCCAATAGCGTCATCCATTTGAAAGCCATCCCAAATATCAGTCCAACAACCTTCATAAGACTTTGCTTGTCTTATAATTTCAACCTTGTCACCAATCTTTAATCTTCCACATTCTTTATAATTCACTTCTGGCTCTGGTACAAATTTTTCAACCATTTCTAAAACAAAATGTGGATAGTTCCAAAGTCCATTACAGTGACGTATCTCAAGCCCAACTATACCTTTATCATCTTCAACTACACCAACTTCTCCAATATTAGCATCCATCGTATCAACCCAACCGACTTTCCATCCATCTTCCTGATCTTTAGCTCTTCTGGTAATTCTAACCTTCGAACCAATAGGGAATTTTTTATTCTTTTTAACTTTGTACTTTTTCTTTTTCTTAGGTACTAACTCTAAACACCAGTGTGGGTAATACCAAGAGCCGAGTTCAGGAAATTTTACTCTTATTCCCTGGTCATCATTGTCCCAATCTACCTTACCAATTTCACCAATAGTTTCATCCATATCGTCATTCCAGCCATTTGCCCATCCGAAAGAGTAGGATTTAGCTTTTTGGATAATTTTAACCTTGTCACCAACCATAAACTTTCTGCGTGGCCTATCCATACGCTTAATATACCAACCTTCAAACATATGCATATTTCCTAAAAGATAATCTGATGAAAAAACTTGGTCGCCGTCTTCTACACCACACTCAATATCATCATATATATCTTCCATGTTATCATAGTAAGCCATCTTATTATCTTCCATGAAATGTAATGATATTCCTAATATGTCATCGTAATCTACTCCACACTCATCGGTCCATTTAAACCCGACTGAAAGCAGTTGATTTACAATTTGTTCTATTTTATCAGGACAATTGTTTATTATAATTATATTCCTCATAGTTTCCATTTTCTTTTCCTTCTCTTTTTTAAATAAATTAATTTTCTTTTTTATTTTATAACATTTAATATACAAATGTTTATTTCTTATCTTTTAAAATAATGTACGTTTTGTAGCACTATTTCTTTTTCGTCATTAACGATAAATATATTACTATTGGTCATCACTCCGAAGAGGTCAGGTAATCTTTTTAAAACGGTTTCACTGTTTAGATTCTCGGCGACTATTTCTTTGCCGTCTAAAATCGCCGTTAATAAAATTCTCTCTTGCTGGGATATTTCCATTAGTCTTCAACTCCTAAAAGGTCGTTGAAATTTTCGTCGATGTAATTGTCAATTGAATCCTCTATAAACCTAAGTTCACCCTTGGTTAAAGATTCAATATCTACCTCGTCTTTACCTAGGTGAATTCCGTAAATGCTATATTCAAAACCAGAATATCCTGGTTCGGAATTTTCAGGAAGGTCGCCATACTCACCAAGTTCCTTGGATAGCTCTACGTCTACCTCTACCTCATATTCATCGTCACCGTATGCAACCTGCATTGAAAAATCTGTTTTGGATTTTTGTATTTTACTCATTTTTTCCTTTCACTAATAGCTACTAAACTTGGGTAATATTCTCCGGCTAATTTTCGGAATTTGTTATTGTCAATTATTACCATTTCAACCTCAGATAAGCCGTATCTTTCAGCAACACCTTCTTTGATTTCTAATTCAGTGCCAGAATATTTTTCTACTAATAACATTTTCACAATCTTTGATTAGTTTAAATTTTATATTTTCTTCCTAAAATCCTTGAATGTTTTTGTAAAATCATCTAAAAAGTCTCTAACTTCTGCATCCTTTTTGTCTTGAATCATTTTTAAATGGCCTAACCAATTATTTAACCAAACATCTAATGCCATACAGCCCTCATCACTCAACCCGTGTTCTTTAATTAAGCCAAGGATGTGGCTATTTAAACTTTTGTATTTATTTTCCATTACCCTTCTCAATTTTTATATTTTAAATTATAATACAATATACACAAAAATAAACTAAGATACAACTTTATTTTTACTACATATACCTTTCCATCTCTTATTGTTCTCTTATCCATCTTGCTCTCCTACGTTTTCTGTTTTTAAAAATTTTAAGAATGGATGGATGCCCATACAATAAATATTCTTCCAGGTGTCCCAAACTTCCTCTTGCTCAGTGTACGTGCTCCATTCAATTAACTTGCCGTCAGCATTTGTGTATGATTTAGCACCGGCTTCTGTCTGTTGAATATGGAAAACCTCTTCCTCGGTCTTAATTTTTTCGATAATAGACTTAATAAAATAAGCTATTAAATCATCTGGGAGGTACGTATCGCCAGCTTTCTGAGCCAAAAATATAATGTTTGCCCGTTCTATCGGAGTAAATTCTATCATTTTTTTATCCCTGATGTTATTTCAATAATATATTTCGTCGGTAACCTTAAAATTATCTCATTACCAATTTCACTTACGATTATTACTTTGTGCCACCTACTCTTTGGACCTTCCCAGTGCGACGGTTTGTACGAATTGTAGATGTGTATCAATTCTTTGTCTTTAAAAACTTTGATTGTTTCCATTTTTGCCCTACTATAAAATAATTAATGCTATTATTGTACCCACAGCACTAGCTACCCAAGCACTGTTTACTATTATGTTAAAAAATTCTACTGCTCCACCTGGTTCTTAAGTATGGGGTTCTTTGCAGATTATGTATATTCCTATAAAAGGAAGCCATTTTAATACTTTTTTCATGCCCGTAGCCCTTACCAGATTGTTACGATTTCGTCTGTTATAAATATTCTTATCGATTCTCCTTCGTTTTAATAACTTAATTTTAGTCTTTTTCATTCTCTCTTTTTCTAATTAGCAGAAACTCTTCTAGATTATTAGGGTGCCAGCATTTTCCTAAAACAGGTGTGTTATATCTAAATAAATCTGTTTTTAGTCTGTTGGGTACATTCTTATCCTCTAACTCAAAACTTAGAAGACATTTGAAATCATAGTATGCAACACAGTGTAGCGAGCAATGTTTGTTGCGCATATTAACCATTCTCTTCATCTGTTTCATATCTACACCCTTTCAATTTAGTTTAGTTTAGTTTAGTTTAATCTCGCAACCAAGCATCTACGTTTGTCATTTGGTCTGAGTTTGCCTCTGGTGACTGCCCATCTTCATCGGAAGATAATATTTCGTCTATCGATACACTGGAAAAAGGTACATTGATAGCTTTAGCGAATTGTACGCCTAAACTGTACGCATCTTCTATGTTTATAGCTCCACCGCCGAAATATCCTAGCACCCAGTAGTTCTTTTTAAGCTCTGTGTCGTAATATCTGTGGAAATCTCCATGCTTCGTTATGTCATAACCCATTTTTTGCTGCTCCTTTTTTTTATTCTGTTAATTATTAAATCTACTTCAAAAAATACGATTTCTTAGCAGGACTGACTCAGATTTAAGTTTTTAAATGTTAAATCGGTTTTGAATTATTCAAATCAATTTTGAAATTATTCAAATTAGTTTTGAAATTAGCCACCGCTGGTAAGGGGTCCGGCCATCTCCTCCAACGCACCAAGCCTGGCCACGTTCCCATGGGGAGTGACCGTTAGCGCCGTACCAGGGTAAAATTTGTTTGCTTGCTCCTGGGCTCAATTTTAAAATATTTTTCAAGTAGACTGCTCCTACATAGTCAATTTTTGCAATTGAGTCTGCAACATCTTATAACCGAAAGCTGATCCTTCATCGAAACCTACATCGTACGACAGATCTGCTGATTCTCTGTGAACAGCGTCCACCCGTACCATAATTTCCAAAGATTCCAACCCACCGAGACCTTGACATTCCAAGCTTTCTTTAATATCTTTTTTAAGCTGCTTAATTCTATCTGCTTTTATTTTTCTATCTTCTCCAGACATAGACTGCTCCTAACTTGCTTAATTATAAAAATATAGTGACCCTGGAGAGTATCGAAATCTCGACCCACGGCTTAAAAGGCCGTTGCTCTACCTCTGAGCTACAGAGCCATACACTATTAGTGGTACGGGTTGGGCTCGAACCAACACTTGAGTACGTTAACCCTGTGCTACCCACCTTGTTACATTATTTTAAAGGTTTATAGCCAATTTAAAATAATTATTAACGTCTTCACAAGGCCATTTAACACTACCGTACCATATATTTTAAAATGCTGGGCAAGACCCCTTGCCCAGTCTAACTCTTGCTTAATCTTCAACAACATCTTCGACAGGATCAGTAAGAATTATTTTAAATATATCCTTATCCACGAACCAACCTGCTTCGACTAATGCTTTTGCTACATCTTCTTCCAGACCTGCTACAATTTCAGATGCTCTCTTATTTTCAAATGCGACTCTCATCTCATTTTTATAAGTAGTAACCTTCCAACCATCTTCCAAAGCTGTTATCATTGACAGCGTATTGAAACCAAATGTTATTTTATTCATCATTTGAGGACCTTCTGAGAAAATTGCTGACTTAAAACCTTTGAATACTTTAGGTACCTTAACCTTAGGGGCTTTCTTAACCTTCGCTTTAACAGGCTTGTTAGGCAATGTACTAGGTAGAACAATTTTACCATCAGGCTTTACAGTAATCCCAGCGTCCTTAGCTCTTTGTAAAATATTTGCTTTAACATCGACATCTTTTACTTTTGCTAAATCCAGATTAGTATCAACTACAACATTTACTTTTTCCAACATAATAATTCCTTTTTTCAATAAGTGTTTTAAAAATTTCAATTTTTTATTATAATACAATATACGAAAAATAATTGACAAATACAAGTTTTATTTTTAATAAAATATTTTGTACAGCTGAGAATCGAACTCTGTAGCCCGGCTCATTATTTCCGACGTTGGGACCAACCCGCCTTTGTTTATTTGTCTACATGGCTGTACAAAAATTATTCCGTTTCCTATTTCGCTCACCTACTAAATTCATCCATAACATATTCCACATCTGCTTCATTATTATCGTACCCGTTACGCACTAAGTATTTCTTAACAGCCCAAAATTCTACATCCATTACGGTTACAATCTTACGTGTAAAAGTATCTTCCCATAACATACGCTACTGTCCTATAAACGTCTCTGTAGTATATCACCAAACTTACTATCTCGAATGCTCTATCTTTTAACCATCTTTTCATCTTATTCTCCTTAATTTCAATTTCAATTTCATTATTTAATTTTTTAGAAGGTACCAAGAATCTCTTGTGGTTCTTGAGTTTATGCAGACCATTTAAGCTACACCTCCTGCCTTGGCTCCGGATGCGAAACATTTGTGACCTTCTTGAATTTTTAATCTAAAGAACTAACACCATCTTTGAATTGTACTTGACACCTGATATCGCTGATATTTACAATTTCAACACTATCAATATTTTTTTCAACAAATTTGAAAATTGCGTTAGATGCTGTTGCTATATTGAACTTACAAACTCCATGTTTGGCTAACCCGCTTTTAATTATAGTATCTACTCTTTTCATAATCTTGTCCTTTTATTTTCAGTTATTTTTTCTTTTCAATTTTAATTACAGTACAAATATACGTAAATTTTTTCAAATTTTCAATCTTTTTTTCATAATCCCACTTTCACTTTGTTACTGTTTTAATTACAATACAAATATAACGTATTTTGGTACACGATACAATTAATTTTTGCTCATAAACCAGATTAGGTGCATCCCAACAGGTTACAACTGGCACTTGTAAGGGTAGAAGCGGTAAAGGGTTAGGTGGGTCAATTATAAGTTGTTGAAGGAGCTGAACTTAGAACTATCACTTGTAACCCTTTGGGCTGCATAGTACTCTCAAATAAGAGTTAAGACCCTTAGTACTGCCAACGGGTTACAAGTGCCAATTCTAAGTAGTGGCTGCTGAACAACTTACAACTTCCTTGCCTAAGTACAACCAGCTGAACAACTTAGAAGTGCCGAAGCTAAACCGTTGGCAAATGGTAAATCTAAGTTCAACAAAGCTAAGTATTTAAAGTGTATATAATTAAGTACAGCACGTCCAGCAACCACTCCTGCTGACATTTTACAAACCTTTCTATATTTCAGTATAGGGTGAAATGTGGTACAAGCGTGACGGTAATTGCTGACAATCCCAAATGAATTTTAATTAATTATTTTATGCTTGTATCGTGTACCTAAATACGTTATATTTGTATTGTAATTAAAACAGTAAACAACTAAATTAAAGGAAATGTATGAACGAAAAAGAAAATTTGAAAAAAACGAAATTAAATTTGTTTTTGTCAGATAAAGTTCGTATATTTGTACTGTAATTGAAAGTGAACTAAAAAGAAATTGAAATTGAAATTAAATGAAATAGGAGATATTATGTTTTTATTGAACGCAAAGAACGAAGTACATACAGCACATAAGGTTAACGTAACAAAAGAATTTACATTCGGCAGATTTTTCACACCGATACGCCCAATAGTTTCTGCAGAGAACACAAAGACTGTAGCTAACGCTCACGCTCGTAAAGTTGAAAAATTCAGAAAAGTAGGAAGAGCTTTTCGCAAAGTTTATAACTTTACTACAAATTTTGAAAATGTAGTTGGTGGAAAAGTTACTATACCTTCAAGAATGGTTTTCAGAACACACGGTGTTACAAGATTCTATTCTTTAGACAGAGCAACACCTCAAGGAAACTTGGTTTACAAATCAATGGTAGGCGACAACTTGACTCTTATGGTCAACTAAGATATGACGATTGAACGGTGGACGACGCTAAAAAGCCCACACAGCTTGTTAGCTCAGTGGAAGAGCACTTTTCAGAAGGAAAATGACGTGAGTTCGATTCTTACACAAGCACTAAATTTTTAAAACAAGGAGAATGAGATGAAAAAGAAATTTGATTTATCAGCTAAGACGCCTAAAAGTTACATGGAGCTCATCACAGCATGTCAGGATGAATGTGCTAAGTTTGAACTACATGAAAGAGAATACACAGTTAAGTGGTTAGTGGGAGCGTTAGGAGCAGACACACTGCCTAAGTTAGCTAAATTGAATAAGAAATATCCTGGGTCTAAGGTAATTAACGTAGGTGGGTTGCCTATTATTCAAGTTAAATTAGAAGGAGGCAAGAGATGAAAAGCGCAACTCAAAGAATTTTCGTAAATGTTTATTTTGTAAATTTCAAGCCGGGTAAGAATGATGTATATGTTTCAGCTACTCACAAAGGTAAGAGCTTGAAAGACGCTAAAAAAGTTTGTAAGAACTTAAGCATTAAATTCGCGATGAACAACGCTTTTTCTGTTCAACTACAAGACTTTTCAGCGGTTGAAAAGTGGGGTGCAGGGCAGAAGGTAAAAGAAAAGATTTAAATAACTTGTTTTTGTCAATTAATTTTCGTATATTTGTATTATGAAAAAGCATAAACATAAGATGGAGAAAACAGTTCAAAGGGAAATAGCGAAAAGTCAAGGCTATTTCGACGGGAGATTTCGTCCAAGAGTCGTTGAGGACAAAAAGAAGGTAAAGAATAAAACGATGTGTAGAAGAAAAAGTTGGAAAAAACATTTGGAATTGTAAATTATTTTTTGTATATTTGTATTATAAATTAAAACAATTTCTGAATTGTACGGTCTCAAACACTAATAAATAGTTACTAAAGGTTAACAGCCACTCTAACTATTCTTAATTAGTTACCAAGCAAGGATGAAAATTATTAAAACAGACTTAATGAAAGGCTTTAGACTTATGAGAAACGAAAATGAAGTTGGAAACGCAAACGCAAACGCAAACGAAAACGCAAACGAAAACGTAGTAACAGAAATTATGACAGCAGAGAAAACTGCAGAGGTTACAGCAACACACGATGAAATGAAAACAAAATCAGCAGACACATTAGCCGCTAAATCAGAGCGTCAAGCGACTGCAAAGGCTAATAAAGCAGCTGATAAATTAGCAAAAGATGCAGCAGCAGAAGTTAAAGCAACTGAAAAAGCAGCAGCTAAGGAAATAAAAGATGCTGAAAAAGCAGCTAAGAAAGAGGAAAACGCTAGAGTAAGAGCAGAGAACGAAGCAATACGTAAAGCAGAGCGTTTGGTTATCGCTACAGCAAAGAAAATTGATTCTTTGGGTAATGAGCAAATTAAATTAAAGAAAATTACAGCACGTATTGACAAAAGAAATGCGAAAATTGAAAAATTGACTGCTAAATTGAATGACGCTCCAGCAGCAGACTTTGATACTGAAGCAGCAACTGTTGCCTTCAATGAAAAGAACGATACAATTCTTGCAAGGGACGCTAAATCAGCAACGAAACGTCAAGAAAATATTGACAAGATTGAAAGTCAAATTGAAAAGTTAGTCGGGTCTTTAAAAGCACGTAGAGCAGCACTTGTTGTAGCATCTGAGAAATCAGTAGCACAAGCAGCTAAGAGAGTAACTAAATTCGACGAAGATTTAGTTAGAAAAGTTGCCAATCACAGCAAGAGAGTTGAAGCATTCGGGAAAATAAATGAGCAACTTGAGCATTTGAACAACGTTAATGCTAAGGACGTTGTAACACTTGGTAAGAAAAATGAACTTATCAATGAAATTGTAGAATTAGCCTCAGCAGTTACTGAAACTGCATAATCAGCCTACCGGAATTACATTGCAAGGATTGAGAGCCCAACTCAATCCTTGTATTTTATTAATTAAAGAAGGTTATGTATTATTTGAAACTGATAGGATTA
>Ga0307928_10003320_pt1 | contig 12278 bp, 18 predicted proteins | sample AceLakmetagen232_FD_201815 | JGI IMG/M metagenome (GOLD analysis project Ga0307928, IMG submission 201815) | Saline water microbial communities from Ace Lake, Antarctica - #232 | ecosystem: Environmental > Aquatic > Non-marine Saline and Alkaline > Saline | place: Antarctica: Ace Lake... | reverse complement strand
TATATATTCTAAGAGAACCAATCTCGCACATTGAAATAAGGGGCCGGAATAGAAGCCGGCGAATATACTAAGATACTTTCCTATCCAAGGGACTGCCGTCAATGCAGACCGGGACGGGCATCAACTTCTTATGTATCTTATGATTCCGGAATCAAAGATTAGGGTAAGTGAAGGAATCTGGGATAGGATTACTCTTATTATAAATTAATATATATAGAAGATAATTTTTAAATTTTATTCATTGTCTCTTCTTTCCCAAAAGTCCACCCACATCTCTTGTTCAGATTTTTTAGAGTTTACCATTTTGAGAAATTCATTCCATGCCGCTGCAACTTCTAAATCTAAATTATTTTTTAGATGATAAATAAGAGCGCCGATATCTGGATTATCTGAATATGAAGGACCGGACCAATGTTGAAAAACAGATACTAAACGCTCAACAATTGTAAGTCCTATTGACTCTTTTTTCAGTGAACCTCGTGGTTTTAAACTTGAATTGGGTAAACCCAAATGAACTTTTTTTGCTTTTCCAGATGCTATAAGTTCTTCAAGTTCTTCTTTTGATAAAGCTGTCATTTTCATGTTTTTACCTTTATTTTTGATTTAATCTTAAAAATTATTATTCCTATTAACCATGCTACGCAAAGACATGTCCATACAATCATAAAATTTTTGTTTGAATAAATATCCCAATATATAAATAAAAGTATTATACCTGTAACAAACCCTCCTGAAGCTACTCCTGTTATAAAATACATTTTTATTCTCCAACCTCTATTTGATCCATTCTCGGATACTGATTGAAAATCATGGCATCATATATGTCAAAGATATAACATCGTTCAAATATTATAAAATCACCAATGGTAAACTTTGTATTAAAAGAGAGCTGATAATATATTTCTCCTGTAAGTTTAGTTCCATCAATTTCTTTAATATGGATCCAAAAGTATTCTCCATCTCGGCGAAGTTTTACATAATGATCGATTTCAACATTACTCTTTAAAGAATCGTTTAAAACATGGATGTTTGGAAATTTTATTTTCATTACATGTGGATCGTCTAAATCGTTAACAATAAATGTTGCCATTTCTTTTACCTCTATGTATATTTTTTATTTTTTTAACTCTTTTTTCCATTTTATATATTTATAAATGCTATAGCACGGAATAGCCGATTTTTTACTGCGTATATATTCAGGATCAATTGTACATATGACAACACGACATAAAGCATCAAAAGCAAGAATTATAAGAGTTATTATCAACAAAACTAGTCCTATAAATTGGTTCATTGGTAAAGCATTTACCCATCTATCAATATTAACCATAATTATTTTATAATTCTCTCAGTTCATTTGAACCAGTTTTTGTTTCTGAAGAGTCCAATACTCTTTCGATTTTTTTATTATCCCTGACAAGCCAGACAAAACCCGGAATTTTGTCGCTATAATTTATTAAATCTTTTAATTCTGTGGGTTCTGTTTCTTCTACTCCAAATCTACAACCATCAAGATAATAATAAAAACCATTGTCAGCACTGTCAAAATCGGCATATTTAATTTTAATATCCAATTGATTAATTTTATTTCTTGAAATATATTTTAGTTGCACTGGAGTAACTTCTATTTCATCAAGAATCAGTATAGGACCTAATTTGTATTCTAATCCGACTATACAATCTTCAGGGTCCTCAATTGTAACTTTTGATATTACTACTGCAGTGTTTATTTCATATTTATAGCTATCGCAAGCTACTATAAAAATAAAAATTGCTAAAAGAGCTAAAACTATATGTTTTCTCACTTGACCTCCTTAATTAGAAATTGGGGGAATAAGAATTCCCCCATTCCATCTTTCCATTTTTAACAATAATCAGCAGCTACAGTTGCACTTTTCTCAAATGATCGCTTCAAGATTGAAACTGAGAGCTCACCAACTTTGGGTTGAAACAGTTTGAGTCTATCCCATAGCACACGACCTCCAGGAATTTTGAATCCTGATTCCCAATTGACATTCTTCAACCATGCAGGCATTCGGTCAGGATTTATAAAGTGTGCATATTCAGATGCTCGAGTCATAAACCGGAGGGTTGGGATCAAGTTATAAACATAATATTTTCGATCATTGTATGCTTTAACCAACCCTTTTTGGCTTGTTTCTACCATTGTGTAATCGCCGGCAATATGGGTATCCGGAATATAAATTTTGGCTGTAAATGCAGGAAATTTTTCTTGTTTTCCTTCCCCGTATTCATAAGTACCTGTTTTGGGACCTTTCCCTTTTGGGTAGGTGATACCTGCGGCCAGAATCCTTTTCATCTCACCATAAAGAAACTTGGCTTCATCATCGAGACGCTCCATCAAAAGTTTCGTAATGACATAATGATGGCCGAAGAATGAAGTCCAGCGATTTGGATGGATGAAATTTTTGAATACAATTTTATGTCCAGACCACATTTTATTTTCAGTGATAAACTTGTTTTCTCTGAGAGTTGGGACAAATTGAATCACACGCCATCCTTGGTACCAGTCTCCACGTTTGTCAGTAAGCGAAAAAGTCCTGAAATCCCCAACTTTGTCTTCACCGATTACATTTTGATCAATAATGTTGACATTGAAAGAAAAGAAATCTTTGTTGGCACTTACGCCGGTGATTGCACCATTACGATTATATTTTGACGTAAGTACTTGATCAGTTTTTTTCTTTGATTTTGTATGCGATTTATATTCAGGAATATTGATAACCGCACCACGACCTGATAACTCATACAGAAAACATGCCAAGTCCAGATCTGTACCTTTAAAGATACCATAATCATTATAAGCAGGACTCGGTTTTCTGGTCATAAGGTCGTACCCCCACCAGCTTTTGACAGTTTCAGCCGTTAGTCTGGGATCACATGACCGATCCAGGATAGATTCTACCAACGGATTTTCCAATAATGTTTTTAGTGACTGTGCAACATGTTTTGGTTGTGTCATTTTAATTTTGTTCCTTTCTTTGTTTGAGATTATTTTTTGTAATTTTATTTTTTAAGAGGGGAGGGTTAAATCTCCCCTCTTTTTATTAACTGACAATTACTTCTTGGCGTTTTTGCCCATTCCCATACTGATGTTATTGTGGCCGAGAATTGCTGCAGCACCTTCAAGACTGGATCCATCACCAATGACTAGGGTACCCGGCATTTTCACGATTGCAGGATTTTCCTTGACAGCGGAGAGGACTTCTTTAACATATGCTAACTCAAATGCTCGATCTTTTCCAAGAACATTTGCTTGAGCTAACTGACCAGCTGCGACAGACTTCAGATATTTCTCCTCGCCCCGACCTTCCTTTTCACGGGCAGTTGCTTTGTTCCCTGCAACTTTGATACCAATTTCAGAGATCATAAGATTCTCTTGTTGGTCAGCACGTGATCTTTCTTTTTCAGTTTGAACACGTTCTATTTGTGCCAACTTCTCTTGTTTATATGTTGACATTAATGACGTTGCAAGTTGTTTTCTTTTACCAGGAATCAAAAGAGCAGGAGGTACTGCAGGATCACCAAATCTTACCCATTGAACTGTAAGCCCTGCTTGTGCTCCAGCTGGAACCAACTCAGCTGCAACAGCTTTTTCAAGCTCAGCTCTATGATATAACAGATCAAGAACTTGTCTGGGTCTTGTTACTGTATGCATTTTAATCGGTCCTTCTGCACCCTTAACAATGTTACCATTTTTATCAACAACTAGTTCTCGAACGGGATTTCCATCTTTATCAAGAACGGCTTCAGTTACTGTTAAATCGCGAGCTACAACGTTTCTAATAATTGAACGATAGTTAGGAGTAATAATTTTATCTTCAACTTCTTGAAGCCCACCTACAGAAGCTACGACAAATGGTGCATTTTCTGGAGTTACCTGAACTTGAACTCGGGAATCCTGAAAAACATCCCAACCTTCAACACGGAGCACAATTGCACTATCTGCGGCACCTTCAGGCATTTTAATAAATTCTTCATGTAATTTCTGATGAACTTTACCATCATCACCAACTTGTAAATCAACCCAACGACGAGTATAATTTCCGAGATAATTCCATGTGTGAACTCTGGTATCTACCATGGTTACTTCATATGCTTTTTGATTTATGTAGTACTCACCTGGGGTATAAACATCTTCCCAGACACCTCGAAAATCTTTTGGAACAATAGGAACTGAAAGGTCAGTTGCAATTACATCACTTGGAAGTATTGGATCACCAACATAATCTTTTCCTACATTGGATTTAATTACGGCGACATGACCGGCTGGAACAGGAGTTGACTTTCCTTCATAAACTTTAAATAGATATTTGTTAATACGATAATCGCCTGGCGGAAGGACTGATAACTGTGGTCCTTTAGTACCTACCAGACTAGATTGTTTTTTTGTCATATCCCATAAATTTCATGGCATTAATCATATTACTGACATTCTCCCACGAATCAGCAATCAACTTATTCGGTGGTAGTGGATTTCCGTCTCGCGCAACAACAAAACCATATTTACCTTGATCAATTTTTGTAATATCCAATTGCTCAATGTCATGTGTTACACGAATAAAAGGTTTCAAATGAAAACCCGGAGGTAGTATTTTTGCTTGTGGACCCTTTTCACTTGGAGCTGCAATAATACGACCAGACGGCATCTCTTTTCCAAAATATATTCTGTTAAGATGACCAACTTTATCAGAATCAATAATAAGACAACTAGTTCCGAGGAAACAAACTATTGCACAAATGGAAAAACCTATCCGTACAGCCAGTCTTGGAAATTTCCAAGAAATCATCTTATCATTGTTATATCTATCTTGTTTATCCGCCAGAAACTTTGCTTTTGGCGCAAATATTGCGATCAAAATACATACTATTATACCAAACAACAGAATCATATTTATTCCTCCTAAAATTAAAGTTTTTTATCTTGTTAAACTATCTGCTTCTTTGTTTTTGCCACGAAGTACATGTTCCAACTTCCATCTGTCAAAACCCTCCAATAATTTCCAAACTTCTAGTTTTAATTTTTTCATTCGAGGGTTTTTGGTTTTCCATAATCCATTGACCTGATTGACAACGAGTAATGAGTCTCCTTTTATATTTAGATGTTTAATACCTATTCTTTGAGCTCTGACTAGAAGTTCAACCAACGAATTATACTCAGCTTCATTATTAGTACCATGACCTAACTCAACCGAGTATTTTACTACTGAATTTCCAGTATCAGAATCTCTTATAATACCTCCTATAATCATCTCACCCGGATTTGGGGTGGCAGATCCATCAAAATGTCCTTCATACTCCACAGCTTCCCTCTCCCAAGATTTCTTTTAATTCTTCTCGATGATTGTTTGACCAGCTAAGATGTTGTAATACAAATGTTTTTAATTCGCTATGGTCATTAGATAATTCATTAAAATAACTTTTGTAATTTTCATCAGACATAGTTTTTGAAAGAGCTGCCTTTCCATGAATCGCTGTTGCTCTTTTGAATATTGGAGATTTTCTTTGACATGCATCAATATATGCTATAAAACTAGCAAATGTCGCTCTATCTTGCGTAGCATCTTGCATAGCGTATTTAACAAATTCTTGAACCTGCTCTTTGGTTATATCTCCTGTTTGGTCACCCAAACTTTTAATATATTCAATAGTTTTTTCATTTAGTTCGGGTCTGATCATTATTTTTTCCGTCATAACTTTCTCTCCTTATTTCCTTTGTGTTCCAACTTTTGGCCAATAGAGAACTAATGTTCCTCCCGGAATTTTTCTGGTATAGCTGGTCGATTGAATAAAAACATCAAATTTTCCATGATCACCAGGAACCAACCGAACAGTATGACCAACATCAATCCCAAGCATAACTCTGGCTTCGTCTCCACAGTATATTTTTCCAGAGGATTTTGCTCGAATAGCAACTAATTTATAAGGCTGAACTTTTCTCTCAGTTTTGATTAGTTGATAAAAAGCAGCACCTTTTATATAAGGATTACCGGATTCCTCAATACATTGTTTGATTAAACAATCACTTCTTGGTTGAATAATTGTAACTTGATTGGTGATTTCAGAAAGTTCTGATCTCGCCTTTCTTACAGTTACATCAGTCAAATCAGCATAAAAAGAATTTGTTGATCTCATCCCGGTAGCACCACGGCTCGTAAAATAATTTTTATATGCATTTGCATTTACTATAAATGCATCTTCTGTACCTTTAGCCGATGTAGTTTCCCACTCTTGAATATTTCCCAAAGGAATATTATAGTTTCTTGAAAATACACGGGCATTTCCTAACGGTACCAAGAAGGTAAATGTCCATCTGTCGGTAGCAGTTTTTTCTTGAATGAGGCTTAGGGTGGTAGAAACCCCAGGATCTCGTGAGTTATTTTCATTTCCATCTGTTACTGTGGTGATAATGAAAGCAGTATTTTCATCACCATCATCCAATTCACTTAGTTTCTTAATGGCTCGATATACTGAATCGAACAGAGGAGTCATACCCGTTGGATTTAAATCAGTTACTTTAAGAGGTTCAACGGTTTGGACTTGTTGTCCAGCGTAAAGAATTCTGTGTTTAAGATTTATATCCCCAAATGCCAGAGCTGTCATTGATGCTTCCTGACCTTCTTTCAAAACAGAATCTTTAATGGATTTAACGTTACTGTTGTAAGCCTTAACTAAAGGTCCTACAATCTTTCGAACTGAACCACTTTCATCAATACAAAAACCCACATGTGTTTTTAACATTTTTTCTCCTTTCTGAGAATTTTTTATTTACTTGCAAGTAGTAAAACACCTATACCGGTAAAGATGGTAGAGATTATGTAATTTTCTATCCAAAGGTTCATCGTAAAATCTGGTTTGCTATTAAAAAGTAGCAATGAAACAATAACAGCCAGAATTAGTGATAAACCAATCCTTTGTTTTCTTGACATTAATTTCCCTCCTTTTCTGGTAACCACATCCACCATCTATCTCCTTGACCAGGATAAGATAAACAATACCATTTAGTTTCCATCATTGATCCACTCAAATAACTGTGCCAATGGCCAAAAAACCAAAGTGCAGGTTTATAAATTTTCCATAGTTCACTTAAAGCTAGATTCGATGGCTCTACTGTTTTCCATTCATTCAAAGGAAGAAGGTCTACCAATAGTTCTTCGGGACATGTATGAGTAATAAAAATATCGACTTTACAATCAGGGAGATTCATCATGTCTTTCTGACTAATTGTCTCTTCTGGAAACCAATTTATTCCAACTTTTCTCATATGTTTGTCTATGGAGTAAGCTCCGCCCATAAAAAGAATTGTTCTGCCATCTTCTAATTTATAAGTTGAACCTCTTGGCATATATATTATATTCGGAGCTAACTCATCAGTTGTTCGGTCTCTTAATGCCCAATGATTCTCATGATTTCCATCACACCATAATATTTTTTTTGCTGATTGTAATTTAATATTTGAAAGAGGCTCTGACCAATCAACATCCGGCCAATATCCAAAATCTCCACAACAAATGACTATATCAGGTTTCTTTTTATTAATCAACTTATTTAATGCACCAAAATTATTATGGATATCTCCAGTTAATAGTACTTTCATTAATACTCCTTTGACTATATTTTTTAATATGCAAACCAACAAACATTATTCTTTCTCATAGATTTAGCTTTCTCATAATCTAATTTCAGTTTCATAATTGTACCTTCCCAATCCACTATAGGTAATAGATTTTCATTATCCAAGACACAACCAGTATGGATCATTATATTTGGAAATAATTCATAGTTATTCATCAATAGATAAATTTCATCTCTTGGTTGAAGTGGTTTTCTGCACAGTGGACAAATATGAAGATCACCGCCATATACTTTGAAAATAATTTCCTTTAATATTTGTTTTTTTATATTTGTTTTAACACCATCTACTTCTATCACTTCCATTGTTTTTTCACCTCGTTTAAATTATTATGGACAGCTCCTGCTATTAAAATTTTCATTTTTTTACTACTATTTTTGGAATATGATTCTTCTTTATAACGTCTATACTTTATTCTAAACTCATAATAATCAACACAAGCATCTACACAAATACCTTTTAGTAAACAAATTGCACACGGACATTCAAGATTTCCTTTTTTAGCAATTTTAGCAGAAACTTTGCAAACATCTCTTACAGTGCATCCTTCACACTCCATAGATCTGATCCTTAATTGCAAGTTCAACAACTTTTCTTCTTTTTTCTTTTCTTAAATAATTGCCTCCATATCTTAAGTATTTGACTTTAAATTCAAGACCAATTTCACCAAGATACCATTCAAAAAACTCAACTCTATTATCCCATTGTTTAGCAGATGTGGTCCAAAAGATCGGCATTGGTATTCCAAAATGTGTTTCGATTGCGCACATTAGACAAGTATAAACATCACACAATTCAGAAATCATTCCTTTAACATTTAGAGTTTTAATTTCTTCAATTAACTCTTTAACTTCTCCGAGTGTATAACTAAAAGTAAGTCTTGTTGTTGGAAATTGATTAGTCCATAATATTTTCATTTTATTCCTTTTTTGTATATCTGATATATGATAAGATAATAAAAAGTACTAACCAAATAATTCCAATTGTTGTGATGGTACCCATTATATAATCCTCCTTATTTCCATAATCAACTTTCCCAGTTTGTTTTGCCCCTCGATGTCTTTACATTTTTTACAATAACAGTTTCCCCAGTAATTATCATGCCAATAATTTCCTTCTTCAATATAGGCATCATCAGTTGATAGTAATAGTTTTCTAAACTCATGATAACTAAACTTCTGCATAAGCAATCGTTTCATTACTGAATATTTCATCAAATCCCAATTTGGTCTTAGTTTGACATTTCTGCCTTTTCCTTTTGCTAATCCCGCTGAATCCTTGGACATTTCAGAAATTCTTTTCCTGAACAGTTCATTTGTTGTTTTAGCTGCTACAAAACCATGTTCTACTGAAGGATAATTTCTGCTTTCAAAATGAACAACTACTGGATAAAAATTACTGAATTTTTCATAATCACCCTTAAAAAATCTAATACCTAATTCTGGAATCATATAACTTCTCCTTCATAGATTTAATACTATTCGCTTGGTCAACAAACAAAGTAAACCACTCTTCATCCATTTCATATTGTGATGAAAAGTGATGGAGAGTGCACATATTTACCTTTGCAGCTACTTTCATCATTGATAATGATACTACTTTTTGTTTCATCCCATATATGTCCAATGCTTCATATTGAGATGTTGGAAATAATTTATCCTGTGCTAACATAGTTACATCTCTTAATTTTTCTATCTCATCATTGTGAAAATAGATGGGTCTGTATTTTAGAAAATACTTACCTGCTTTTTCGATTGCCGTCTCTGCTGAATGTATTGATACAGCAATGATATAATGATGAGGTAATTTTGGATCTGTTTTTAACTTATAGATTTTCATTGATACTGCTTCCTTTTTAGAACAAAAATTTAAATTAAACGAAAAGGAGAATTATAATAATGAGTGAATATCCATATCCTTTTTACGATGAAAAAGGAAAAGTAATTTGTCAAGTTTGTGGTAAATCTTATTTAGTCATCTCCCCACCGCATCTTAAAACACACAATCTCGTATATTCTGACTATACAAAAAGATTTCCGCAAGCACCACTATCTAACAAAGAATTTGCTGCTAGAGGTAAATATGGAAAAAGTAAGGGTCTACTCCCTCAATCAGAAGAACCTGAAGTTGAAGATCTTACTTTTACTTTAGAAGAAGATCCAAAGGTTGAAGAACTTGAAGTAATCTTAAAACCAGAAATGAAACGTGATGCAATTCAGATAATGAGAGCTAGAATATTTGACCATCTTAAAATGCATTTTCACAATATAAGACAAGACTATTTGATTAGACAACATAATAGCTTTGATAAGTTTATATTTGAGTTTATCACTGACTATTGTGATCCTATTCTTAAAGTAATAATTCAGTTTCCAGATACTTTTTGGCATAACGAAGAGCGCTATTTAGATTTAAATAAAAACTCTAAATTAAGGAAACATGGATGGAAAGTCATAGAAATACCATTTAATAATCCATCGTATGATCAAATTGATAAAATGCTCAATAAAGTATAAAACTAATGTCTGCTTAAGTTTAGAACAAATTACTATAAACTTACCAATATAATTAGATTTATTATAGTTATCTAAACAGTTACTGGGGCGCCACAAAAAGGGTGGTGTCCCACTTTCCTACCACACAAACCCTACCTAAAAAAATATAAGGGATTTGGTTCTCTTTGTTATTAATATATATAGATTTTGATTCTTTACCTAATGTATTTTTCCGACTAATAAGAACATAAGTTTAGAACAAAAAATAAAGAGGTCAGTAGGATCTTTTATCCCTTTATCGCTTAAAAAATAGAGGTTTTCAAGTAAGGAGAATTTATCTAATGGCAAGCAGCATTCCAAATCAAAACAGAGTGATTGATCCATTTGCATCATATAATAGTAATGTGGTTAATAAGATCACAGAGATAGTTACTCAAGGAACTGAAGGACTATTAACTACAAACTCACTCCAAGTAACTTTTGATTCAACATCTCCGCTTAATACAGTTGTTGTCTCGCCGGGTTATATTATAAAGGATGATGTTTTAATTAATATAACAGAAGATCATCAAGTAGATTTTACTGATCCTGACCAATATATAAGCACTGGTGTATGGCCACAAATAGGATATTATTATATAGTAATTCAGTATACTTATGTTAAATCAAGACCAGCTCCCCAAGCAAGCATTAAAATCTTAAAACCAACAGAAAGATCTTTATTAACTACAAATACTAGCTATAGTTTGCTCAAAGTTGTAGAAGTAGAAATGGGAGCTCTTTCATTTCAAATAGCAAATCTTTATGACAAAGACCCATCAATTGCAACCAACGCAAGAGAATACCTAAAATATTATGCAGGTTCTACTGTTGACCTTCCAACGTTTACTCAAAATAGAGATCAAAGTAGAGTTGCTTATGAAACTGCTAGAGATAAATTTTATTTTGGTTATAGTGATGGATGGCGAGAATTATCTGCTGGAGGAATTTCTACAGATATAAATACTGACTCAACTGGAATAGTTGTAGGAAGTTTATGTTATGTGGATGAAAATCGAGATGCTATACCTGCTATAGCAACAGAGTTTGGGACTGGAGCTGATTTAGTAGTTTTATCAATTGGTACTGCTTTAGAAGGAACAGGAAGAGGAAGTGTCGCAGGATTTGCTGAAGATGTACCAGTAGAGTCTGGACTTTTAATTGATATTGGAAATTTATTATATCTTTCTGATACAGAACCTGGTAAGATTACAAATGTTAAAACTGCACCAATGTATCAAGTTGTTGGGCGAGCTCTTTCTCAAGGAAGCTCAACTACTCCAATCGACATCATTTTCTCTCCAAAAATTCTATTATCTACAGGTTTGGAAGGACAAATTTTATCATGGGATGGTCCAGATGGACTTGGAAGATATTATAGTACCATTGATGTTTCTTTACTAGATGGAACTAATGCTTTTGATTGTCATTGGTTTGATAATTTTGATCATACTGAAGTTTCTCCAACTGAAGTTCGAATATTTAATGATGGAGATTATATTAGAGTATATATATTAGATAGTACTACTACTATAGATTATGTTATCTCTTCTGCAGGAAATATTGGAGGTGCTGCTGGTGGTGGAGGAGGGGGTAGTGGAGTTACTGATCATTCATTGTTAACCAATCTTGATTATGCATCTAGCGGTCATACAGGATTTGCTAAAGGTGCCGCTGCTGGAGGGCATGGAAATGCTGACCATATAGCAACCTATATTACTGCATTGAGTGTAACATATGGGACTTTAAATACTAATGGTGATGTAGGAACTGGTGCTGGACAACTTGCAATTGGAGATCACACACATCCAGGTTATGTAGATGTTCCATCTGGAGAAGTTCTTTTATTTGAATCTGATGTTGCTGTTTCTGGATATACATTATTAACTACTCAAAATGATATGGTTGTTTATATTACTAAAGGATCAGCTGCTGGTGGTGAAGCTGGTGGTACTACTAAGGGTGGAAGTACTTGGAGTCAACCCACTCATGATCATGGAATTACAAATGAGGCAGACCATCTACATACAACGCAAGATCATACATTAATTACAGCTGAAATGCCATCACATAGGCATTATGTACACGCC
>Ga0307928_10003319_pt1 | contig 12279 bp, 8 predicted proteins | sample AceLakmetagen232_FD_201815 | JGI IMG/M metagenome (GOLD analysis project Ga0307928, IMG submission 201815) | Saline water microbial communities from Ace Lake, Antarctica - #232 | ecosystem: Environmental > Aquatic > Non-marine Saline and Alkaline > Saline | place: Antarctica: Ace Lake... | reverse complement strand
ATATTCTTTTACCTGTCCAGGCGTGTAGCTGTTTTCTTCGGCGCACCGCTTTATGTTTTCTTGCCACCATTTAACAGGTTTTTCGATGCAACCCGAACGGATCAGGCTTGGCCCTGATACTTCGATGTAATATCGAGAGCCGTTAAATCTCAGTGGAGCAATAGGGAATTTGTAATCGTTGATCTTAAACGTACAGCCAAAGCCGGTATGAAACGTACAGTCATAGTCGGTATTGAACGTACAGTCATAGTCGGTATTGAACGTACAGCCAGAGCCGGTATTGAACGTACAGCCATAGCCGGTATGAAACGTACAGCCAGAGTTGGTATTGAACGTACAGCCAGAGTCGGTATTGAACGTACAGCCAGAGCCGGTATTGAACGTACAGTCATAGTCGGTATTGAACGTACAGCCAGAGCCGGTATTGAACGTACAGCAAGAGTCGGTATTGAACGTACAGTCATGAATCCAATTAAAATCTAACACTAAACTATTTTCTACTGAAGAGAATGTGTTTGTTTTTTCATCCCATATAAAATCATCCAAGGATAGCGGTTCCCCGTTTTTCAACACTCTTTTTTGCACTTCTAACTTATCCATTTCGCTATCCTTCCGCCCTGTTCGGGCTAATCATTTACCTGTATTTCTTTGCCGAACCTATCCAGCCACTTAGCCAAAATTTCGACGTAAAATTCATATTCTTTTACCTGTCCAGGCGTGTAGCTGTTTTCTTCGGCGCACCGCTTTATGTTTTCTTGCCACCATTTAACAGGTTTTTCGATGCAACCCGAACGGATCAGGCTTGGCCCTGATACTTCGATGCAATATCGAGAGCCGTTAAATCTCAGTGGAGCAATAGGGAATTTGTAATCGTTGATCTTAAACGTACAGCCAAAGCCGGTATGAAACGTACAGTCATAGTCGGTATTGAACGTACAGTCATAGCCGGTATTGAACGTACAGCCAGAGCCGGTATTGAACGTACAGTCATAGTCGGTATTGAACGTACAGCCAGAGCCGGTATTGAACGTACAGTCATAGTCGGTATTGAACGTACAGCCAGAGCCGGTATGAAACGTACAGTCATAGTCGGTATTGAACGTACAGTCATAGTCGGTATTGAACGTACAGCCAGAGCCGGTATTGAACGTACAGTCATAGTCGGTATTGAACGTACAGCCAGAGCCGGTATTGAACGTACAGTCATGAATCCAATTAAAATCTAACACTAAACTATTTTCTACTGAAGAGAATGTGTTTGTTTTTTCATCCCATATAAAATCATCCAAGGATAGCGGTTCCCCGTTTTTCAACACTCTTTTTTGCACTTCTAACTTATCCATTTCGTTATCCTTCCGCCCTGTTCGGGCTTGTTAGCTACATTCTTTAAGTACATCTAAACACTCCAACATTTCTTCCTCATCACCGCATTCAATAGCCTCTTCGGCTCGCTCAATCTTAGAATTTAATATGGTCGCACCAAAAACACCTGGCACGCCAACATCTTTATACATTCCCAACAATTTCTTGCAACGCTTCAGTTCTTCAGTTAATTTTCTGGCATAATTTCACCTTTCAAAATCGCCCACCACCGCCAACAATTTGCCTTCGGTAGTTACGCACCCGGCAAAGCTTTTACGCAATTAGTTATGACGGCAGCGGGCTAGTTTGCATCCAAGAACCTCATATTATTTCCTTCAAACTTCAGTTTAATATCACCAGTCGGACCATTCCTTTGCTTGGCAACTATAAGCGTAGCCAGACCATCATGTTGTGCCTTATCCTTCTTGTAATAATCGTCACGAAGTAAGAGCAGAACCGTGTCCGAATCCTGTTCTAAATTCCCAGACTCTCTCAAGTCAGAAATAGCAGGACGATGATTAGTTCTCTCATCAGCCATTCGGTTCAACTGACACACCACAACAATCGGGATATCAAGTTCTCTGGCCAATAGTTTAATCAGCCGAGAACATTCACCTACGGCCTCGTATCTCTTACCCTTACCCTTAATCTCCATAAGTTGCAGATAATCTATCACGACCAGTTTAATATCATGGCTTCTCCGTAGCATCCGACATTGACTTCTCAACCCATACGGCGTCAACTTAGGATAGTCACATATAACCAGCGGTAACATAGACTCTTCTGCCGCGACAGATTCCAACATGGTTATCCCAACGTCACCCAAGTACGCCTTCTGCATCTGGTAATAGCCAAGCTCAGAGCGTGCGGCTAAATGCCTCTCTATCAAAGAGTCGGCAGACATCTCCAGTGAGAACACCGCCACCGCCCCCCCAGCGGCAGCGACGTTAGTAGCAATGTTAATGGCAAGGATAGACTTGCCCATAGACGGACGACCAGCTACGACGATCATCTCGCCAGCATGAAGACCACCAACTACGTCATCGACATCACGGAACCCAGTAGCCAATCCCTCAGCACCATGCGTGGCCCGACTCTTCACAGTATTAACTACCCTGGGTATGATAACAGAGATATGTTCAGGTTTAACTATTTGCTTCTTTTCAGCTATTCGTAATAATGCAGATTCAGCCTGGTCAGCAATCACAGATAAGTCAGCAGCAGGATGATATGCAGCGTCAATCAATTGCCCTGCCATTCTGATATACGACCGCAGAGTGGACTTTTCCTTCACACTCTTAGCGTAGTAGTTTCCATTAGCAGAAGTAGGAACACTCTCAGCTAGTGTTATCAGATAATCAACGCCACCAACGACATCAAGTGATTCAGTCTTATTCAGCATATCTCTCAGCGAAACAAGGTCTATCGGGATATTATCAGCTTGTAGTGACTTCATTGCCTTAAATATGATCTGATTAACATTAAGATAGAAATCGTCAGCAACTAACGTGTCGAATATATCTGGCCGGACTTCATCGTCTGTGTCAAGGATTATACTACCCAGAGTGCATGACTCTGCCTCTGGATTTTGGGGGGGGAGTTTTTCAGCCATCATGCTATCTCCGCATCTTTAGCATTATCTGGATTCACAGAGATAACTTCCTTCTTCCAATACTCACTTGCATTAACTTCATACGCCGACCGGGACACCTTCTTCCATTGGACAATAAACTCACCGCATAATATATCCTGACCTTCAATCAACTTCTTCTTCAGTTGCCTTTCAATAGCGTCAAACTTCTTCTTACTCAACTGTAAATCATCACGTTGCTTCAAGAGTTCTTCTATCTCAGTATTATCGAACAACTCAAGATTACCAGTAGCAATTAAATCAGGTAGGCATTCATGGGCAAACTTACAGCGAGAACAATCCTCTGGCGAGTTAATCTTGCTAGGTAGCGTACCTGCCTTAACATGGGCATTAACTCTCTCAGCCTTCTGCAACAACCCCTCGGCATAGTCATAATCCAGGTCAAAGAATATGGACTTGATATCGTATAGATTCTGCTTATTCACAAAAATAATACAGCATTTGTCTATATCCATACCCAAGGCATATAAGAATAACTGACCTCTGTATTTCTTCGTCCACGGATATTTAGTTAAATCGTCATAAGTGTGGATAGTATTGAATACATGACTCGAACAGGTCTTGATATCGACCACACAAGCATTTAGCCATGTTCCGTCCTCACTCATTACTTGCAGGATACCGTCAATATGCCCGGTGATATCGTGAGTCCTTTGCATATTGGCATCTATATCAGACTGAGAACCGACGATACGCCATTGAGGGGAAGATGAGCGACCCAGTGTTGCCAGTATCTTCTCGATAATCGGCTCAAGTTCGTTACCAGTCTCAAAGATGCCCTGTAGAGATGGAGGGACCGGCTTGGCCTTCTGCCACATGGTTCGCATATAGACAAGCCTACGTTCGCATGGGTCGTCCAGTGAAGATGCCCGGTTAGTATGACATGGCCATACCTTAGATTTAGTCTTTAGAAATTCAATAGCATTCTCAGATATGTTCGGTAAATTCATCATCTAATCCTTTCCAAAAAGATACGGCAGCAGCAGGCTGGAAAGGTCGGGTTATTTAAGAAGTGAACCCACCGCCACCGTATGTTTCTAATTGTTCAAAATGCGGTGACAGGGGAAAACATTAAACCCCACCACCGCTGCTGCAAATGGGAGAAAACTCTAGGTAAACATCTCTTCGGAGTTGCCACCGGTTACTTTCAAGTGTGCTTCGTATGCTTCTTTTGTCTTCTTGTGGCAAATGGCCAGTGAAGTCCCGGACATCCGAGTCGTAGTATCAAACGATACGACATTACCATCCTTACCCTTAAATGATGTCAACTTAATGAGTTGTGTTTTCATAGCTGCCTTATCACCATTGTTCATTTCAGTGAGACAAGCAGTAATCTCTTTGCGTTTATCAGCATCACCAGACTTATCAGCAGGGGGCTTATTCTGTGTACCACCGCCACTACCACCACCGTAAGTTACGCGGTGAATCAGGTTGGCGTCGCCACCGTGATCTGCGATAATCTTAGCCAGCTTATCAGTCTTAATACCTCGCAATCCAAGCATCTGCTTGATACCATTACCAATACAGATATGCCTCGCAGCGGCCCGGATATCGTTCTCGTTAATATCCTCTAACGCCTTCCAGCCGCCCGCTTTAGTGAAGCCAAGGAACTTATCCCTTGTCGAATAAACGCCCTCACAGGGCAAGCTACGGCCCCACAAAAAGGCAGTAGCAGAGCAGATATATGTGTACCACCGTCCTTCACCGTCAGAACCGGAGTTCTTCTTCATAGTCCAGTTATCAAAGGTGAATGGCAGGTGCTTCAAGAACCTCTCCGCACCAGCACTTGATAGACAAGCTGTACCGTCATGGTCTATCCAATCTCCTTCATGGCAAATGTTTATGAACGTAGCCATTATTGCGTTCTCTGCTCTCTTAGCGTTCCTAGCCGCCCCTTCCAGTTGCGTAACAAACGAGTCATCAAAGAGTTGTAGATTATTTACACCCGCCTCCGAACTTCCATTCTCAATAGGTACAATCGTACCATCTTCTACATTAGCATCAATAAATTCTTCCGACATGATAAATTCCTTTCCAGTTATAACCTTTTTGATTCTTTCCAACAGGGTAATTATGGACCATAGAAACGAGAAGTCAAATTAAAAATGATAAATTATTTGAAAGGCTTTTGCTTTTCTATTTCTAATTTGGCTTCAACAGACGCCATCCTCTTAGCCATCAATACCCGTAATCTGTCAGACCTGCTAATCTTACCCTGGTTCTCCAGCCGTTTAATGCCAGTCATTCTATCACTAGCCTCAGAAGTAGCAGCCTTCCTCATATTTTCCAACAATGCGACATCCTTAACTCCTGGATTGTCTATATTAAACTTATAGTATTTCTTGTGTATCTCAAGGTCGAATAGCTTACCGGCCAATCTGTGCATATCATATATCTCTTCTTTAGTAAGCTGTATTGCAGGAGGCACAAGATCATCCTCTCTGTCTTCAGCAGTCACAGTTCGCCCCATATCTGAGAAATGTTTCTGGTTATTGGGATGGTTGTGGTTCCATTTCGATAACATCCACACAGCGTTCCATCCCTTACTGGTCCCTTTCATATCTTTCTGTAGCCGTACCGGATTGAACATTGCTCGCATAAACATTCCTGTCTCTGTATCTCCAGGCCGTTCTAAATCCTCACCCAATATATCCGGTATTGGCATCATAGTACCAACTTCAGCAAACCCCAAATCATATCTAGTACGCCTCTTGTAGTTCTCAAACCAAGACTCAGTTTTGTCTGTCCTGCTATTTCTTATTTTCCTATCAGTGGCTTTGAATGCAGAGCCAAAAAGATTAGGTACGTGCATTCTGAAAAAGTTAGTCTTCAGCTTGTCGCCATACGTTGCCCAGTCTAAGATAGATTTATAGGCATCGCCAAGACCTTTTACAAATGTCTGATTCGATATAAGACCAGCCGTTCTTGATGTGAATTGCGCACCAAGGTCGTCTATCTTATCTTTCAGTTCATCCTTCTGTGCGGGTGTCATCTCAGATGTATCAACATCTAATAGCTTAGATAAATCGAATAAACCTTGCACGAAATTCACACCTATCCCTAGAGTTACAGACCAAGGGCCAGCGTTCTCGTAACTATGCCAACCACCAAATAGATAGAAACTTCCTCTTGGGGTTATCTGTCTATTAGTTCCTTCCGCTGATTTCCTTACAGGGCGATAGTCCCTTGTTGGAGTAATCTTCATATCTCTGACCAGAGGCCACAGCATAGCAGTTGCCGCAATACCAGCCATTGAGTTAGTGAAATCTCTTATCGCTTGTTGTGCGGTGTATTTCTTCCCGGTAATAAGTTTTTCCATTCCCTTAACGCCCATTAAGGGCATCCCAAAGACGCTGTTCTCAATCCCTCTTGCTGTAATCTGTATCGGGGTCTTAGCAAACATAATCAATAATGTCGTGGGTTTCATACCCAATATTTCCGCGTCCCTAAGTTTAAGCACTTGCTTCTCAAGACCACTGCTGGGTAATTGAAAAGAAATCTTATACATCTCTTGTTCTCGCAATGCCCTCTGCCATGACTCACTGCCTAAATCTTCAAGTTCATTATCCATGTAGTCTTTATATGTATGTTCCTCATCAAACGTCATGCCTTTAGCTTTTGCATTTCTAGTGGCAGCTTCAGCCACAACCGCATGAGCATACACAGTCTTAATTAACTGGTCGCCAAAGGCTGTTGGTGCAGTACCACCCTTCCTGTAAAGAGTACCGAATAATCGCCCTATCTTAGTCCCCTTTAGCTTGCCTTGGACACCAAAAGGGTAACTCATTAACTTGCCAAACGCTTTGCCATTTAATGCCTGATTAGAATACATCCAGACATTCTTAGAATCTTGAAGGTTAGCAGTTTGTATCTCGAAGGCAGGAACCTCATACCAATAAGAATAAGCAGCGTTCTGAATAGCCCTCTTCCATGTTACTTTACTGAAAAACGCCTGCCACATAGCAGGGGCTTCTTTTAATGTTGAATCAGCAATAGACTTAGCTTTAGACACTTTAGATAAGCCCACTCTGGCTGGTATTTCTAAAGCGGTCTTCACAATTAAATCACCTATAGCGTAAAATCCAGACATGGCATTGCGAATAGGTGTTGCTGGTGCGCTCATAAGATTATTACGCAACAACTCTATATAAGCGTCCCACATCCCAGTCGAAGAGCGAGTCATGTTTATCTCTCGCATGATTCTATACGCAACTCGAATGTCATCCTTTATCTCTCCGTCAAGATTTCTTAGGTCAACGCCCCACGATATGATTTCCTTTCTCAAATCACGAATCTCATCCATGTCAGTTTGTAATATTTTCTCTATGGCCTTAGCACTTTTCAATGCGTCTTTTTCACGGCCTTCTTTTACCGCTTCAGTATAAGCTTTCCTTTCTGTTTCTAAGGCTATCCTGCGTCTGACCGGCATCCGTACCGCCGCATTTATTAACAGCTTATGTATTGCCCTACCCATCTGCATACGACCAGCACCCATAACTAGTATCTGTGCTTCTGTTGATCTTATGTCACCACGCCCTGCAAATAATGATATAGAATATTCTATCTTTTCGTCGTTACCACTAACAAACCCGTCTAAGGCGGCATCCTCAGCAATGATCTGCATAGCAGCCTCTTCTTCAGGTGTCGATGGAATCTTACCATCGAATGCCCTCTGGGTGAGTTCGGCTACCTGTGCAGGGTCATTTAATATCGTCGCAGCACCGGCCCATATCTCAGGAGCAGTCTTAGTTGGTGGTGGACGCAAAGCCACCGCAAACATTCTCTTAGTCGCAGGTATTAAACCTGGGTTCCTCTGCCTAGTTGGAGGGATTGGACCATCTTCTTCCATTAGTCTTCTGTATCTTTGTAGAGGATTTTCTGGAGTTCTTCTGGTTACACCTTCAGGGGGAGGCTGGTTCATGTTGACTTCAGGCGTAGCTTCACCCTGTTCACGTGGCCCAACAAACTTTCTCTCAGGTCTTCGCTTAGGCTTCTTTGTCTCTCTGGATTTCTTTGCTGGCTCTTCTAATACTTTGCCGATAACATCACCAGACTCACCGATGATTTCACCCTTCTCTGTTACGGTAGGAACAAACTTGCCGCCGAATAATCTTTCAGCCATAGGCTCCCATGCAACTCTCGTTCCGTTCTTCCACTCAATAATTGGCGTACCTGTTTCATCAACAGCAACAACCTTGGCTGTACCGTATATAGTCTCTATGGTATCACCAACCTTGTGAGTTACTGTTTCAGCAGGAGTCGGCTGTCCTTCCTCTACAGTAGTATCTATCTGCCCAGAGCTATCTACAGGGAGTTGCTGAATTGTAGGTGTAGGGGGTTCCTGTATCTGGTCAGTGCTTTCTAGCGGAGTGACTTGGATAAAGTTATTGCCTCTGGGTTTATTGCTTACAGTAACTAATCTGCCACCAGAGTCTTGAACAACGTACAATGTCTTACCACTTTTATTAGACTGCTCTTGAGCAGAATTAACAGAAGTAGATATAGACTCATCGGTAATCTCAGTAGAGTTAGCTTTATACGTTGCAACTGTATTCGCTAATTGGAGTAATTCGCCCTGCGGCATCTGGCCAAGTTCGTGACCGGCCATAGCACCTGCTTGCAAATCTTCTACTATCCGCTTCTCTTCAATCCTATCGTATAAATCAATCTCCTCTATAGAGGCAGTACCGTTTTCAATCTTCCTTTCGAGATTGTTAAGGATGCGGTCTTCCTTACGCTGTCTTTTTTTTGCCTGCCTTTGCTGTTGTTGTGTTTGTTCTGGAACCTCAACTGGACCAAGCTCTCCTGTTGGAACGAACTTTGCCGCCAATTCACCTGTAGTTCTTTCTCCAATCTCATTCTGCCTATCTGAGATAAGGTCTCTAACACCAAGCCTGCCCTCTTCAATCTTGAACTCTATACTGTAACCCTGTTCTTGAGCATATTTAGTAAGTTTCTTTTGAACTCTCGCACTGTCTTTTGGGTCACTAATCTCAAGGAACCGCCATCCTTCCATGTTCTCTGGTGATTGCTTTAATACTTCAGCAACAAACTCTACGCCCTCACCTCGAATATGGTCTTTGAATATTAACGGAGAAGCCAAGACTGCCCTTCCAATACCGGGTGCGGCAAAGCCAATGTTGCGAGTTGTTAAATCTCTTAGCGTTGGCATCTTGAAAGATTCATCCAGGCCAGTCATTGTCCTTAAAACCTTCTCGAACTCTTCCTCTAAGTTCTCTTCCGGTAATCCATGATAAGCCGAAGCGTTAAATAGTTTAGAGAAGAAACCCTTTGGCGTTCCACCAGGATTCAATTTCTCCCATGCTCTAAATGGGATACCAATTAGCGGAATCTTCTTAACGATTTTAGCTAATTTACCGCCCGACATCTCTGCAACATTAGATATTGTCTTTTCCATCAAAGAGATAGTTATAGGAGAGTTCTCCCCCATAGCGGCTCTGTCGCCTATATCAGAGTAAAGGCTTGGCATTAACAACGACCTTGCTGCCTGAGCTGTGACAAATGACGTTGTGTTTATTCCAAATTTAGTAAGTACATTCTTGCCTAATTTGCCTAACCCTTTAGTTAATGCCCCTTTTACTGTCTCTCTTACCGCCGTAGATGAACCTTGTGTTACAATCATTTCAGCCGCATAAGGAAGCGATTGACCTGTTATTAAGCCACCTTCGCCCAGTATTGAACCAGTACCAAGTCTATCTTCAGCACCACGTTGCATAAGCCTATTTTGAAAATACTCTAAATAGCCCTTCTCTTCCGGGAGAAGGCTTTCATCTAACGTCTTTATCTTTTCCAGTACGCCTCTGGCAATCTCCCTTTCGCCTTCACTAATCTCTTCACCATTCTCAAACTTATTATATATGCTTTCAAATTGAGTTTTATCCTCATCAGTAATGTTATCGTTCTTCTCTAACTTCTTAGCAATAAAGTAAGCGGCAACTGAATGTGGTAATGTATATACATCTTCAGCGGCCCTTTTTAACCCTCTGCCTACGCCCTGCCAATAACCTATCGGCCCTTTGCCAACTAGCTTGCGAAGTTCATCTTCGGGAACACCGGGATAATCCTTTTTGAGTTCATTAAGATAATATTCTTCGTGTGGAACATTCGGCATCTGCGTAAGTTCACTGGGTATATAATCCTCTCTTGCCTTCCCTGTCAGAATATCTATTTGAGGGGCAGGCTTCTGAGGGGTGATTCTACTGTCTTGTTTTAGTGCAGGGTCAAACTCAACACCATATTCATTAACTGGTTTAGGTTGTATAGGTGGAGTGTATGGGGCTGCGTAGGCATCATACGTCTGCTCTTCTTGGCCAAAGCTGGGTTCAACAAACGGACTGATATTACGTTTAGACTGCATTAACTGTGCGGCAGTCTGCATACTGGCCGCTTTCTTCTCAGCCATCAACCTTGTAACATCGGTAATATCAGATTGTGGAACTAGGGTTGCAGTCCTCTTCTGTGCCATAAGTTCTGCTACTGTAGGCATTACTTATTTTATTCCTTTCATGTCCTCTTCTGTTATAATCTTATCTCTAACCATCTGGTCAAATTCAGCCTGCTGGTCTTTAGGCATTGATGTGTACCAACTTCTCTTTTGATAAGGAACAAGAACATTAACCTCTCCAGATTCCTTATTGATTATAGCGTCAGTATCGCCAGTCTCTAATTGTTTGACTAAATCATGCAACATCTTGACCCGTTTTTTCTTGTCAACACCATCAAATGTTTCCATCGTCCAGCTTGGGTCTAAAGGTATCCCCGGCATATTGTGAAATGCCTTCGCTTGTTCGTCTGTTAATGATACGGCCTTAATAGCATTAGACATTAACCTTGTAACATCTCGTTTACGCTTCTTCTCTTGATATGGTCCCCATAGTTTTTTAGGTACAAAAGCAGTCATTTGCTCTCTAGGAGATGCTCCATAACGATCTCCTTTCATGTCTTTAGAGAATAACTCTGGAGCTTGGAGCCTTGTTATCTCTATATAGTCATCTTGTGTAACTGGGTTTTCTATAGTAGAAGCGGCTATAAATCCCGTAACGTCGTCTTGAGAAAATACATTACCACTAATAATATTAAAAGCTTTTTTAGATGCGTTGTCAGCCGTATTGAAATGCCCTGTCATTTGCTTTGGTAACTTCGTGCGTGCAAGTTTAGCGGCCTTCTTATCCCTAATGCCCTCGGAAGCCTTAAAGACTTTCTCAAAAGCGGGACTTCGTTGTGTTTTCGTTCTTACCGGAGTAAGCTGATTATTTGCATTAGCGTTTTGCTGTAATTGATTCTGAGTTGGAACTGATAAGTCGCCAAGACTTTGCAACCCTGTAGCAATATCTTCTTGTGCTTCGGGTTGAACACCTGTGTCAAGAGTGGAACTTTGTGTTGGTGTGCCTAACCTCTGTAGCAATGGGGCCAAGACAGTAGCGGCCATCTCAGAATTTTCACCCATAAACATATTGCCTAATGAGATTCTTTGCTGGTTCTGTCTCCATTGTTGGTCTTCCGTGTTTTCCGTCTTATCCTGTGCGGCATTCTGTGTTCTCTGGTCAAAATTCTGTTGTGCCATCTGCTGATTGAACTGGTCACGCGCAGCGACACGCTGTTCCTGCTTACGCAACTGGTCGTAATATTGCTGCTTCTGCATCTGCTGATTCTGCATCTGCTGATAACCCATCATGGCGTTACCGACACCTGTGGACATCATCGACAATCCTTGTAATGCTCTGCCTAAATCTGCCATTTCATAACTCCCTTTAGCCTATATTAGCCATTTTCCAATCAGACACCTTCTCTTGAGATGGCAATAATGGTTGATTAGACCCGAACATCGCTTGCATAAACTGCTGTAATCCAGCCATTCTCGTCATAGTCTTTTTAGCACCGCCACGTTGACTCATATATGCAGGCTGATCTAAACCAATATTCGCTGGATTTCCAAGCAGTTGTCTTCGTCGCTTCGTCTGCTGGGGTGTATCGCCTCCGCCACCTATACGACCACCTTGGGCAAACTTCTGGACAACATTACCCGTCACATCGGTATCTGGGAACGCTCCATATATCTGTGGTTCCAATTGGGATAGTGCATTACGATCACTTTCACTAGTGGCATTAAATATATTCCGGTACTCAGCCAAATCTCTTGCCGGTTGTAAGGGGTCGCCAAAAGTATCCATCATAATAGGCATTGCCTGTAATTGCCTGTTCGCTTGGCTCTCTAATGCCGCGGTTTCTCTGTCCCTGCCAGCGGT
>Ga0307928_10003318_pt1 | contig 12284 bp, 13 predicted proteins | sample AceLakmetagen232_FD_201815 | JGI IMG/M metagenome (GOLD analysis project Ga0307928, IMG submission 201815) | Saline water microbial communities from Ace Lake, Antarctica - #232 | ecosystem: Environmental > Aquatic > Non-marine Saline and Alkaline > Saline | place: Antarctica: Ace Lake... | reverse complement strand
TTGCCGAATCCGTTCCAGCAAGATTGCCCGTGTCAACGTGAACGGCCGGGTGTCGGGATGGACCAATGATGCCCACACCGCGTGCTGCATGCGCTGGTAGTATTTCCCCAGCAACTTCGGGTTGTAGCTCAGATCGTCCATGATATCCCGTGCGACATCCGCCGGCAAATCGTCAGGCACCCACTGGACTTCATGTACCCCAAGTGAAAACGTTGCTCCGGTTACCAGGCCCATCGTCATCTCCTTCTATGATTCCGCCGGACCGAAGTCCATCGAATGTTTCTCCCCAAGTGCACTCTGCCCGCCAGCACCATGTACAGCGTCCTGCATGTTGCGCGCCACCATAAGATCGGGAGCACGTTGCAGTTTATTGAGCGGCCCGACCCACGCTCCGGTCTCCGTCTGCTTGATCACCACGGGCGTAGCCGGCAAGCATGATGCGCAGATGACGTAGATGGGCGCCCCACCCCAGAATACAGCCAGCACCTCAGTTATCGGGTAAACCCGAGAGCACGCTGTGCACCGGGCCTTGCCTGCATCAGCCAGCGCCAACGCGGCCTGAGTTTTCACTTCATCAGTCCTGCCCATCTTTAGCCTCCGTGCCTGCATCCGGCATGGCCCCGGCGCCAGCTAGCTCTCGGGCTGCATCTGCGCGTAGCATGTCCTGCAGAAGATTGGCACCGCCCGCTTCATCTGCAAGAAGCGCCGCAGCCGTCAATTGATTGTTGGTCTGCAACAGCGGCACGATCAGCCCCTTGGGGAGCGTGTTCCACCAACCCGAGGCCGACGTCAGCTTCCGATTGAAGATATCTTCTGCAATGGCCCGTGCATCCTGGGGTGAGATAGCTGCAGCTGTGCTCAATGTCTGCAGGATCTTGGCCACCATTTCTGGGTCCTTGGGTGCTCGGGAACAAGATTTGTACCGCCACAAGCGGATACCCAAGTCAGGCAAGATGTGTCTGTTGAACACTTCGTCTTCCAAATCACGACGGGGTGCGTACACCTGGTCCTCGGCCAGACGCAGCATAACCTTAGCCACGCCCTCATCCGCCCCGTCCGGCTGGCCCACGGACACTGCAGGGATCCGGTAGGCCCCACGTGTTGCCTGGCTCCCATACTGCAACATCTTGACGCCCAGCATGTCATTGTGTTGCGCATCCTTCAAGGGCACAAACTCAAACTTGGCATTGACGCCCGCCCCGGACTGCGCACGGGACGCAAGCGCACCGGAAATGATTTTGATCCCTCGCGCGCCATCACCCCCTGCATTCATAGCTTGCTCGACCTTCCCGATCTGCTCCGGGGATACACGAAGACCCCAAACGAACAACAGTCCTTGCGGAACCTTCTGGTCTGTGATGACCAGTCGGTTTTCCTCAGACAATTCTCGCGCGCCGGCCTCTATAGGATACACACCAGACCAAGACGGCTTACCGTATGCACGGGAGCCCGAGTACGGCAACTTGAACGCCAAGATTTCTGTCGCGGCCAGCGGCACAGCCGGCTCGACACCAGAGTGTCGGGATTTGAATGCCTCGACTTCTGCCTTATCGGTTTGTAGCGACTTCAGGCCCGTGTCGGTCCCAGCGTAGTACCTCCCCGTGTACCGACTCCGAATACGAGGATCGCCGTATTCCTTGTAGTACGCCACAACATTTCTGCCGCCTTCAGCCAACTGTATGTACCCACGCATACGCCGTGGCATGGTGACAAATTCCCACGTCAATGGCGTGACGGGCTCTTCCACTGTCACCTCGATTTCCCCATGCATCTGCGCCTCGGGTCGGATGCTCCAGGCCGGGGCCCACACGAGCTTGGACGGTGCACCTGCAGAATCTCGAAGGACTTCTAAGTACCCAGTACCTGTGATCTCCTTGTCCTGCCCCTTGAGAACGTTGAGTGCCTGCAGGCCGTCTTCCAAGCCGCAGCGATCCAGCCAGGACAGCAACGCAACGGATTCCATTGCCATGCGCCGCTTGATAGCTGTGACTTGATTGGCTACTTCTACGTCCGTCACCTGCGGCAGTTCAGGAGCATCAGCGTCCAACGGGTCGTATCCCGCATCAAGACTACGCTCATAGTCCAAAATGCCGCGGACGCGTTCTAGCCCCGCGGGCGTCTCAAGATCATCAAACACCGGGACAAGCTTGTACCCCGCACCATAGACGTTGGCTGTGATCGCATCCAGCACAGGTCCCAGATTGGGCCCGAGTTTGGCCAAGCTGTAACCATTATGATGGGACTCCGGTGGAACCAGATAGCTGCCGCCTGTAAGGTTCTGTACTATATCACCGGGCCAGATACCATTATGATCCAGCTGCCCAGTGGACTCCCGATTGGACCCCGGCGTCGAGACTTGGATGCTTAACATCCCTTGTGGCTTCGAGCTATCGCCACCAGCAGTTGCGGCTGGCAAACTGCCATCGCCAGCTGTCCCAACCTTTACCGCATCCGCAGCCCCACACGTATTGCTTTTGTTTGCCTTCATGTGCTACACCTTACCCTATGACGAATGATACTAACAGACGTAAACGCGTGGGCGAGATTCTTCGGCATTGGATAGACAAGTTGCGCATCACGGAAGATGATATGCAGCAACACTGCGCCATGACAAAGCTGGCTGCTGAGCAGTTTCCGGGTGCGCGGCCAGCGACCAGTACACTGATCCGCGTGGCAGCATTGGTGTCTGCACGTGCACACACATGTGCGTACACACCCGTGCGCAGCCCGCACCGGATCACGACCGACCAGGGCACCGCGGCCCCACAGTAGCATTTAGTCCCGCAACACTGCTGGAAGCCGGCCGCGCGCTAGCACATGCTGACTGCAAACATCCGGCACTGGCATGCTGCGCAAGCTCGCACAGACATGCTCCGCGGCCTGTGACGATAAGCCAGAGCGCAGCACCCAATGCGGACAGCTCAGCATCATTTAAGTGCCCTACACCTGGTAGTGGCGACCGCGCCTGCAGCCAAGACAGAACATCCCATGATGTAGGCAGCTGCTCAAATACAGCAAGAAGCGCCAAAAGCACACGGAGCGTTGGAACTTTATTTCCATGTTCCACTGCGCTCACGTACGCGCCCGACACCTGGATACCTAATGGTTCCAATGCAGCAGAGACCTGCCGACAAGACATGCTTGCATCACGGCGTAGTCCCAGTAGTTTTTGATCAAGGCTCATGCATGCATACTGATACCAATTGGTTTCATGTGTCAAGCTCCGTGCGTTTGTGCTAGGCTGCTTACGCAAGCGTTACAACCACATCCATTGGAGGCACAGGCGCATGGCCATCTCAGACACGAAGGTACTCAAATCCATTCTCACCACAAAGTTCTGGGGTTCAAGTTACCTCTCGGACCCCGCTGGGCTTGTGGCCGACCTCAACACCGTGATCACCAAGGTCAACAGCATCATCCAAGGCCAGCTGACGCTCGGCTACTTGGCACTGGGTGAGCTGGCCTACAACTACGGAGGCGCGTCGGGTCGAGCATGGTTGCTGTTCGATGGCGTCAACCCGCCCACCGTGGCCGCGATGAGATTCGAGGACACGGACACCGGCGCATTTTTCGATGTGACTGTAAAGAACGGCGTGGTGACCGTGTCCGCAGCGTAGCAACGTCCTGCCGGTCCATGATGGTACGTGATACCACGGGCAGGTGATGTTGTACCGCAGCGCATAAACGGGGGGATCGGAGTCGAGCGGCATGCAAACAGCACCGCGGCCCGTCGTTGTTATCGGGACAGACGGTACAGATTGGTGCAGCTCTTCTGAATTCACGGAGCTGCATAAGCATTTGGCACCCACCCATACTTTGTGCGAAGTGGGCGTCAACGAAATTCCACCGAAGCTGCATCATGTAGACATTCTCCATGCACTTTGGTGGCCAGGGCTCACACGGCTTTGCGCACTTCTTCGCCCACGACACGCTATCCTACACATCTGCGACCATGCATCGTGGGCACCGCCCAACAAGCGGTTTCAACCTGCCCTAGCTCGTGCTGATGCAATCACAGTGACCAGCACGAAGCTGGCCGCAGCAGTTCGTAGCCGGGTTGGGCCCCGCATGCCCATTTTCCTGCTACCAGACGGCATCGATCTTGAGCTGTTCTCGCCACAACCAAGGTCACCAGATGGTAAATTCACCATCGGATGGCTAGGTACAACCCGGCGCACGACCAACGCTGCAGACGGCTACGACCACAAAGGCGTTCGGGTGCTCAACGACGCCGTTCGGAGCTTACGGCAGGCCGGGCACACAGACATTCATGGTCGCATCCTGGATGCTGCTACGGGCCAGAAATGGCCGCACCACAAAATCCCAGAATTCTTGCATACCCTGGACGCATACGCCTGCTTGTCCGATCCCATCCAGGGGGAGGGTACGCCCCGGCCGCCCATTGAAGCATTGAGTTGCGGCATCCCGGTCATCAGTACGGATGTTGGGGTGATGGACACATTGATTACGCCAGCCAACCAGTGCGGCATGCTGTTGCCGAACCGGCAAGTTGCCACAGTCAAAGCTGCGATACTTCAAGCCAAGCAACGCCATTGGGACCCGCAAGCTTGCCGTAGAGCTGTCACGCACTTGAGCTGGGCAGGGATCTGCAAAAGTCTTGCAGCGCATTACAGCCAGGTAACGCAGGGCGCCATACCTCACAATACCGTTGGTAGACCGCAGCAGCGTAAGGCTACGGCAGTCCCAGCCGCCGCCACGGCGCAACCCGCACCCCAGGGTACCCAAGAGTTCAAGGCGCTCCAACGGCATACCAAGCTGCATCTGGGGTCCGGCAGCCGCATACTCCCAGGCTGGTGCAACGTAGACATCAAATCGCCCAAGGCCCAGGTACAGGCCGACGCACTTGATCTACAGCTCCCGGCCGACCACTACGACGTAATCTACGCATGTCACATGCTGGAGCACGTATTCCTGGAAGACACTGTGCCCTTGCTCAAAAAATGGTGGCAGGCACTGCGACCGGGCGGGATCGTCCGTCTCGCTGTCCCAGACCTTCGACTCATCGTGGCCAACACGGTAGAGTGCCACAAATTCGGCAAGGACCCGAACCCGCCGCTGTTTGGTGACTGCAGTAAAGACGCCGCGGGCCCAGATAGGCACAGGCAAACCTTCGTGACGGAGACCCTGACCCGAGTGTTGCACACTGCAGGATTCGAACAGGTACGACCCTGGAAAAGCCGAGACATCCCAGAGATCCACAAGATCAAAGACTGGTCGTCTCACGATACGATCACGTTGAACTTGGAAGCCATCAAGCCCTTGGGAGATCCAGTCAAACAAGCTGTGCCAAGCTCCAACGCTGGCATGCATCTCTCCGTCATCGCAGGAACGTACAATCGCCTACAAAGCCTCCAGCGCCTCATACACGGTATCCGCCAAGACATCGACAACTGTGATATGCAAGGCCAACACGAGTTCGTGCTGGTGGATGGCGGAAGTACAGACGGAACGCCCGAATGGGTCAAGAGCCAGGCAGACTGCAAGCTAGTACACGGAGACCTGTCTGGTGCGATCAATGCGTTCAACGCGGCATACCAAGAAAGCTCCGGGGAATTGGTGTTTCAAGTAAACGATGATGTCGAGCTTGTGCCCGGGGGACTCCAACGAGCAATCAACGAGCTACATAGCCGGCCCGAATTGGATGTGGTGGCCTTTGCGTTCTCGCAAGACCAGGGTAAGACCTGGCGACGACTGCAACTCGCAGCGGTACCGCATGTCAACATCGGGCTGTTCCGACGACTGGCAGTCGATGACTGCATCTGCGCCGGGCTGGGCGCCTTCTGGGGAGACGAACACGCCAGAACCAGTGATACCTACGGGGGTGACTCGTTGCTGAGCCTCATGCTCCAAAAACGCGGGTGGCATGTGGCCTTCGTTGATGGCGCTGGGGTCCTAGACCATCTTACACAAGATGCGCTGCGAGAGAAGAATGCAGCCGGCGTCAAAGCGCAGGGGCACCATGTGAAGTTCCGCCGCATGGCACAAGAAATCACCGGGGGCGTGGCGCCCTGGGGCGATGGGCAGTGCCTCCTGCCCGCAAGCAATCAATTGCCGCCGAGAAGCAAACTGGCAGCCGGGCCACCCGAGCGTGTATTCATGTTGCCACTGGCCGGGCCACGTGAACCCCAGATCGGCCATCGCCGTGCGTTCCAAGCTGGATTCTCCGCATACGGTGAGCACCTACGCAACAGCACGCCGCGGAGCATGCAAGACGTCCTGGAACAGATTCGAGGTTTCGCGCCGTCAGTCATCTTCCTCCAGGTGCAGCGAGAGAAGCTGCAAAACGGTGGGGACTGCTGGGGCCTAGAAGCGATTCGAGCGCTGAAAGCCGCAGCACCCGTGCATTGCATCGTCACAACATGGAATGGCGACGTCAGCACTTCATCCGAGATCAAAGCCTGGCCTTGGGAAGTTACATTGGGGTCGCAAATAGACCTTCAATTGTTCTCAGACACGACACGCCCCACGCTATATCGGCAGGCTGGCGTGCATCGTACAGGCTACCTGCAAATTGGGTACGAGCGCGGCGTAGACGACGTGCCGCGAGACCTCCCGCAAGTCTACGAGCCGCTTCGGGACTCGGCCGTGTTCCTGGGTAACAACTACATACGTGAACGCGTTGACATCATCACGCGTGCGCAGGCACGCCTCGGATCCAACGCAGCATGTCTGTGCCCCATCGGTGGTGGCTGGACGAACCATCAGGTGCATGCAAACTACCCAGGCGTGACGCGTGCCCTAAACTCCGCGCTATACCACCATGCAAAGATGTCTGTGGGCTTCTCACTGCAACGTGGATACCGCGCGTACCAAAGCGGTAGGATCAAGCGCATCGGACCCGCAGGTGGATTCTTGCTCCAGAACCGATTCCCAGAGATGGGAACTTGGGGGCTGGTTGATGGCGAACACTGCGTATGTTGGGACACACCGGAAGACTTGGCCGACTTGATAACTACATGGTCAAACAAGCCAAGAGCAGACACGGAACCGTATCGCCAAGCGCTGAAGAGCTTGGCAGAACGTGAATGGTCGTGGGATGCAGAAGCTGAGCGGTTGCTTCACATGCTGCGGCTCATCCGTAAGATCGACAAGAGCAAAGCCCTACAGTAGAAGAAGGACGTACAAGCCGTATGATAAACTTCACAGACGCGCCGCTGGATACACCGCCGACACGAAACCCATTGTTCCGGGAAGGCCGATCCCAATGGATTCATGGGCAGTTACGCAAGATCTGGATCGTGAGCTACGCCACAGTAGGCTACCAAGGTGGCCAGATGCTCTTGAACAAAACGGCCAAGGACTTCGGTATCGGATCGATTTCCTACGGGCCGGAGTTCCTGGCACGGTCGGGTTTCGGCAGGAAGAACCGTACGCTGCTGGCGCACCGCAAAGGCGCAGGATTCTGGGCTTGGAAGCCTTTCATCATCTCACATGCATTGAGCAAGGTGCCGCAACAGGATGTTGTAGTCTACGTGGATGCTGATCTGTCCCTTGTAGCAAACCCGGCACCTTTGGCAGAAGAGTGCCTTGACGTAGGTGTCGGTCTCTACTTCCTAAACCAGTTCATCATGCGGAACTGGACCAAGCGAGACTGCTTCATCCTGATGGACTGCGACACGGAAGAGCAATACGCAGCGCACAAGACACAAGGCGGGATGAACACATGGTCAAAGGGCTGTGAGCTGTCCCGTACCATTCTACGTAAATGGCTCCACTACGCGCAGGATCCGAGAATCTCGACACGAGAGCCCGTAAGCCTCCTCGGCCCAAACCTCCCAGAATTCAAACGGCATTCGACTGACCAGTCCATACTTACATGCCTGGCCGTCAAACACGGTGTTAAGCGGTTCATGCCTCCGCACCGCGCGGTCACAGGACCAAACACCGGCATCTACCGTAATCAAGGGGTCCACAGAGATCACAAGATCCTTATGTTCCATGGCCGCATGCGCATGGAAGTCGCACGGAAAGTCCTGAGCATGCCACACATCTGGCAGCGGACGGGCGGCTGGCTGTACCCGAAATGTGAACCCCCGAGAACCGATGTCGAATACGTAGAAAACCGGCTGTACGAACCCACAAAAGAGAGAAGCGCATGACGAACCCGCACGGCGACCTGCACAAAATCGCGGCGAGGCACCGCACGGACAAGAACACGAACGTCCACACCTTTGGTGGACGAAGCTACCTCGACACCTACGAACTGTATCTGTCCCCGCTGCGTGAGCTGCCCATCCACCTGCTGGAGATCGGTGTTCGATTCGGTGGGTCGATGCGCATGTGGAAAGAGTATTTCCCCGCAGCACAGATCTACGGGATGGACATCCGACCCGATGCCAAAGAGCATGAGGAAGACCGAATTTCCATCGTCATCGGACCGCAGGAACAAAAAGTGGCCACGGATGCCATCGTAGAACTTGGTGCCCCATTCGACGTCATCATCGACGATGGAAGCCACGTGAACATCTTCACGCTCGCGGCTTTCCACGCGTTGTTCCCCCACCTACGGTCCGGGGGTACCTACATCATTGAAGACATGCGACCAACCTACCACGATCTCGAACGCATGGGCATTCGACATCGCTGGCACGGTGGTCCGTGGATGGACAAGAACGTGAACATCAGCAACAACCGCGGAGACCTGATGCGATTCTTTGGGGAGAAGCTCAAAGACCTGGACTTCGGCAAAGGCGAGATCAGAAGCATCCAGTTCTGGTCCCAGCTCTGCATCATTACCAAGCTGTAGCCCAGTGCGCAGGAGCACGCGATCGCATGGAAACCAAAACAACAGCATCCGTCGCTTTGATCACAGGCATCACCGGCCAAGATGGTTCATACCTGACAGAATTGCTCTTGGGCAAGGGGTACGAAGTCCACGGCATCATCCGCAAGGCATCCACGTTCCCCACGGAGCGGATCGACCACCTGCAAAACAACAAAGATCTGCACCTGCACTACGGGGACATGACGAGCCCTGTGTCACTGCGCCATGTGCTGCGTCATACGCAACCCGACGAGATCTACAACCTGGCCGCACAGAGCCACGTGCAGGTATCGTTCTCGCTACCAGACTACACGACCGAAGTTAACTACCTAGGTACCCTGGCGCTGCTGGATGCTTACAGAAACATCTGCCCCAACGCGAAGTTCTACCAAGCATCCACATCTGAGATGTTCGGCAACTCAGCCGGCCCGCAATATGAAGGCACCACGTTAGCCCCGGAAAGCCCGTATGCCGTTGCGAAGACTGCTGCGCACCACGCATGCCGGGTGTACCGGGACGCGTACAAGCTCTATATCGCGTGCGGCATATTGTTCAACCATGAGTCGCCCAGGCGGCCGCCGACCTTCGTAACCCGAAAAATCACGCAGGCTGCCGCACGCATCAAGCACGGAGACATGCGCAAACTGGCACTGGGCAACTTAGACGCCTCCCGGGACTGGGGGCATGCCAAGGATTACGTCGAGGCCATGTGGCTCCTATTGCAACAGCACGCACCCCGAGACTGCGTAGTTGCCACGGGAAAAACATGGACCGTACGGCAGCTGCTCGACGTGGCTTTCTCCCACGTAGGGCTGGAATACCGAGATCATGTGGTCTGCCAAGATCCCAGGTACCTCCGTCTCAGGGAAGTCCACTGCCTCAAAGGCGATTCCGGTACGATCAACCGTGTCTTTGGCTGGAAGCCATCCATCACCTTCGAGGAAATGATCCACGAAATGGTGGACCATGATATGGCCGAGGCCGCGAAATGACCGAGCACGGGTTGGACCTGAGTACATCCCGTGTGCTAGTCACAGGTAGCAACGGCTTCCTGGGTCAATACATGGTGCCAGAATTGGGCAATACCGGGGCCACCGTAATCTCCCCCCCGCGCGCTGGCTGGGATCTCCGTGACCCACATAATGTACGGCTGTTATACATGCGCAGCCGGCCCGACATTGTCATCCACCTTGCAGCCAAAGCTGGGGGTATCCAAGCAAACCAAGACGCACCAGGCATGTTCTTCCATGACAACTTGCTGATGGGCATGAACGTCATTGAACAGGCAAGGGCCTACGGAAAGATCAAGAAACTGGTCATCGTAGGTACTGTGTGTGCCTACCCAAAGAACACCCCCGCGCCCTTCCAAGAGCAAGATATCTGGGCAGGTTACCCAGAAGAGACAAACGCGCCGTATGGTGTCGCCAAGCGTGCCTTGCTGGTAATGGGGCAGGCATACCGGCAGCAGTACGGCATGAATATCGTGCACGTGCTGCCAGCGAACCTCTACGGCCCGCTGGACAACTTTGATCCTCGCACGTCACATGTCGTACCTGCGTTGATCCGAAAGTTGCAGGATGCTGTGCAGCAGCGGGCAGATTGCATCACGCTCTGGGGCACAGGCGATGCTACACGGGAGTTCCTTCATGCGGAAGACGCCGCCAAGGGCATTGCTGCAGCTGCAGCCGGCTACGACTCCAGCATGCCATTGAACCTGGGTACCGGGATCGAGACCCACATCCGAGATTTGGCGGCTCAAATCGCCAAGAAATCCGGCTACGCAGGCAAGGTACTCTGGGACGGCAACAAGCCCACGGGGCAGCCACGCCGGGTACTGGACATTTCCAGAGCGCGCGACCTGTTGGGCTGGACTGCAAAGATCCCGCTGGACACGGGACTAACACAAACAGTACATTGGTGGTCTCATAAATCCCGGGATCTAGAGGAGTAGACGCGCATGGCCATATATAACAACGAGGGGTTTGTCATCGGGGATCGCGCTACAGGCGGTGATACGTCGGGGAACATTGTGGCCGCGGATCTATTGCAACTGGACCAGTACACCCAGCTCGGGCTACAAATCTACGCGCCAGCGCTCGCCGGCCGCCAGGGCTATATCGAGATCCGGGCGTCCCGGTTCCCCCCAGCGACACATACCGTGGCGTGGGCTACACCGGCCACGCTGCCATTGGTCCATTCTGAGCTAGTTGGTGCTGCTGACATCAACAAGGCCATCTGCATTGACCGCATGGGCCTGGTCTACTACGCCATCAGCTACGCACACGTCGCGGGCGGCCAGGCCGCAGACCTGGCAGTCTACGCGTACGCAGCCAGCTGCTAGTCACCCAACCGGCTTCGCAGCCGCTCAACGCTGCCACGTAGCGCACGGCAAACTCGGCTACGCGCCCCCCAGTTCCAACGTGCCCAGGGGCACGGGCACACCTTGCTTGATTTCGTACGGCACCAAACACGCGAGTTTTTCAAGATCATGGCTGCATACCATGCACCGCGTTCTGGCTGCGTTGCCAGCATTTGGTGTAGCGGGCCCCAGCAGTGCGCACGAATTTGCCAGGCACCAACATCGCACATCTCACCGTCAATACGTACGGCCCACCAACGCCCACGGGATTCGACGTGTGCGAGTTTCACCAACAGGGCGACGGGCACCCCGAATTCCGCAGCGGGTGCCCGCGCAATTGACCGTATACGCGCCGGTGCCCAAGCCACTCGGACTGCTTTGGCAGCAACGGGCGGAGTGGCCAGGGGCCTAGCTACGAAGATGCCTACGACCACCAGAAATCCGAGTCTACCTATTCGCATGTGGGGGTCCCCAGTGTTTTGCCTGCGCGTTCTCCCGCCGACATGCCTCCGCGAGCTTCCGTTCATCGCGGATCTGGTGATAGATGTACTGTACGTCAGGCAGCAAGGCGCACACGAACAGTATGAACAGTCCGGCCACACCCACTAGTATACCAAGAGGCAGCAGCACATCTTGCAAGCAAGCAATAAGTCCCAGGGCTACGTTACTGAAATTCACTGTGCACCCCGGGTTGTGCCCCGGCTCGGCTGCGCATGTGATGCACAAAGCTGCGACGTTTCGTCCATCAGGCACTGATATTCCGCTACGTCGGATCCACGGCCGGAAGGAATTTCAGGAAATTGTGCAGGCAGCGGTACTAAATCAACCGACTGCTCTCGGAGCACCTGCAGCACCTCGGAGCGCACATGTGCCAGGCAGCCCAAAGCTTCGACCTGTGTATTCCCTACACCGCTGCACGCAGACAGGCCCAGTTCTGGATGCCAAGCGATCCAGTACCCAGTCCCGCCAGGCTCAGGCCCCCATGTAAGCACCGTGCAATACCTGCTGCCGGCATCGCCAGCTCCAAGCCACCATGTACACAATATCGGACCTAAATGCCGCCATTTCACTGAAATGAAGCTCTGCGCTCCAGCAAGAAAGCCCACGCAATCACCTCCGGTTTACCCCCAGTTGATTTAA
>Ga0307928_10003317_pt1 | contig 12285 bp, 13 predicted proteins | sample AceLakmetagen232_FD_201815 | JGI IMG/M metagenome (GOLD analysis project Ga0307928, IMG submission 201815) | Saline water microbial communities from Ace Lake, Antarctica - #232 | ecosystem: Environmental > Aquatic > Non-marine Saline and Alkaline > Saline | place: Antarctica: Ace Lake... | reverse complement strand
TGTGGGGAGATTAGAAAAATCAAAGGATTAAGGACACACAAAGGTAAATTCTTATGTTATCATTGTTTACAAAACCACACTACTAAGATGCCAATAGTTCCTCATTCAAATATTCCTATTGAAGATATTAAAGAAGAATTATTGCCAAGAATACTTAACCCAATTAAACAACCCATAATTGTTGAAAGAGTTAAGGAAATACCTTCGCAAGAAGTTCCCACTATGGAGAAGCCCATAACTTCTCCTGTGGTTAAAACTATCACAATAGACATCTTAGAAGGTCTAACAGATTTTCAAAAAGAATTTATTAAGAAGTTAGTTAATGAGCAAGGATTTAATCCCCATGGATTTAGAGTATTTGTTGATGAAGATAAAATTATAAAATGAAATTAGATTTAACAAGATGCAAAACAGGATTGAAAACAAGGATTATTCCAATTAGAGTAACAGAGGAAGAATATCAATTTATGAAGAAAAATAATATTTCAAGGAGTTCTTTATTTAGGGAAGCATTAGATTCTGTTAGAAAAATGGTGGAGAAAAAATGAAACCAAAGTTTAATTTAAGTAAGAAAAGAAGAAAATTAAGAGAAGATATGAGTTATTTTTTTAAGAAAATTGATTGGAAACATTCTTTTTTAGATGCTAAGGCAATTCAAATAATGAATGAGTTTATGAAAGATATTTTAGATGCAGATAAAGAATTTATTAGATCATTAAAGAAAGAATTGGTTAGTGATATTGATGATGAAGTTACTCAATGCATCCATGATACCATAGATAAATTGGCAGGAGAAAAATTCAAATGAAATTTGATACTGCACTTAGCTTAATTGATTTGGCATTAGTTGATGATTATGAAATTCACATTTAATCAATAGAAGGGAGGAAATGAAAACTGAAAAATATGGAAACTGAAAATTTAGACAAGAAAACTGAAAATTTAGACAATGTAGGAATTGGAACAAAGGAAACTGAAAAACTTACTGCTGTTCCTGTTGAAGTAATGGGTCATAGGATAGCACTTGTTGAAAAAGATGGGAAAGAGATTGGTAAAAAGGTATTTTTAATCTGTAAACACCCTGCCAGAGAAGAAATGATTGAACTTTCAAAGGTTAAGTATATTAAAAGTGAGAAAGTAACTACTTCTGGAATCTGGTTCAATAAAGATGTTGATGGCTTAATCCCAAAACAATCTGCACTTGCAGAAGTTATGAGGAAATTTCAATGCAATACTATTGCTGATTTTGATGGCAAAGAAATTGCCACAGATTTAGATAATGGTTATCTTGTTGTAAAAGCATATTAGATATTTGAACTACTAAAAATATTTAAAGTTTTTATTATTATTTTAATTGGGTTGGAGGATGCTAAGTCCTTTCTAAAATGAGGTAAAAGAACCACCAACCCAATTTATTTTGAATAGAAGTAGAAATTGTTGTTTATGTTTATATTTAAAGATTTTGGGTAATTATGAAACCTCAAATACTTGTGGTGGCATAATTCCTGTTCCACAAATATGTGGTGCAATCCAAATTTTTTGCCCTTGTTTATTTTTAAATTTTGGAGAGAGTAATCTTCTCCAATGACCTCTAACCCAGAAGGAAAAATCCAACTTAGAATGACTTAATCCATTAAAATATATTTTTTCTATATAATTTTCTAATCCAATTTCTATTTTAGTTTTTATTATAGAAGGTATTTTTCCCTTCTTCTTCCTTCTTTTATTATTGGGTTCTTGAATATAAATAACAACTCTTGGTTCATTTAAAAATAAAAGTAAGTTAGAAACAAAATTAACTATTTGATTGTCTATCTTATTTCCTTTTCTATTGGTTAAATTCTTCATTTTTTTATAATCATACACTATGCAAACTGACCTAAACACTTCACCATCAAATAATCCATATCTTATGAAAACACAATTTTCATTAAAATTTTTATCTAAATCTTCTTGCGAAATATTTTTATTCTTTCCAGTTTTTATTAACCATCTGGAAAATTCATCAAGAACAGAGAAGGTGTTTAATTCCCCCTTAGATATTTTAATTCCAAAAACTCTTTGTCCATCAAAATTAAACCCTTCATCTATAAAAAATTCATCAAAGGGTAAATTTATATCATCAATTGAAGCAGGTTTTGTTAAACTTAAAAGGTGTTTTATTTTTTCACCAACCTTCCAAAGTTTACAATTTTCTAATTCTTCTTGTGAGTTTTCAAAATGACTTTCTAATTCTTCATCTGTTGATTCTTTATCTAAATTAGCATCTTCTGTTCTGGTTGCATCACAAAATCTAAACATTCTATAATTATCATAATCATTTAATTCAGTAGTGAGTATATTTTCTTTATTAAAATTCATATCTTCATCAATATTAAATATCTCAAATAATTTTGAGGTTCTTTCATCATTCATTTTCTTCATAAAAATAGTGTTTTTATATTTTTAAACTTACCTATTCTTCTTCCCAATCACTAAGCATCTTATCCATATCAGGATTGATATACCTTTGAGTTGTTGAAATATCTGCATGACCTAATCTTTTTGAAACATTAAATATATCCTTTCCTTTATCAAACCAAGTGGTTGCAATACTTCTTCTTAAATCATGTAAAGTGAAGTGTGAAACCTTCTTTCCATCAACTTCATCATAGAATCCACACCCAAAACAAGCAGTTCTAAAGACCTTATCCCACATAGTTTTTCCAACTCCAATCACAAATCCATTTCTTTCAGCAATTATGTGCCTATTATTTTGGCAATAAGTGTAAATATCTTCTGCAAAGTTAGAAGGAATCACAACAATCCTTTCTTTTTTCCCCTTTGCACCCAAAAGAGATATTTTTAACTTACATCCCTTATCCATTTTGGTCTGCCATTCATCAAAATAGAAATCATTTTCTTTAATATTAAGAACTTCTTTTCGCCTAAGTCCTCCATAGTAGCTTATTAGAAGCATTATAGCATATTTCACACCATACTTTTCATGAATGTAATGCAAAAGGTTATGGAACTTGTCTAATGTGATTGTTTCATGTATCTTTTGTTCTTTCCTTCCTGTCTTTTTTTGAACCTCAACATCCTTTACCTTTCTAAAATTCAACCAATTTTTAAGTGTAGCAATGAAATCAGAATAATTATGTTTAGCTATTAATTTATCTATGGATTCTTGGGTTAATTTATACTTCCCAACCCACAAAAGTATCTTAGGCAGGTGAAATTTATATGCTTGTAAAGTTCTCTCACTAAGTTGTCTTGGGATTAGATGGGTTTCAAAATCCTCTATCTCTTTTGCTATCAAATCTTTTGTTTTGGCATCCATTTATTTTTAGTTAAGGGATTTTTTAAGTGGTGGACACAATATCTATTGAACTCTTTTATGCATAGATTTTGAGGTTTATAATTTTTTCCCAAAAAGTTATTGGATAAATGAAGGAGTTATTCGGTGTAGCGAATAACTAAAACTTCCTATCAATGCTTAAAACATTCAATCGCTATCAGAACCATCCTTCTCTTTCTTCTGCATCTCTTTCAGTTCAGCAATAGTATACTTATACTTATTCTTATCAACCTTCTCAATCTTAGCGACAGTATCCTTGTAATAACTATTGATTCCAATTATGTTCTTGTCCTCTTTCTTTAACCTTTCTCTTATCTTTCTCTTTGTGCTTTCTAAGTTCTCAAATCCATAACCAACAACCATTCCTTCAAACACTCTATTATCCCTTATTTTATAATTAATCAGAGCATTGTATAACTTTTCAAATGGGTCATCTTTCTTTTTATCTTCGCTGTTGATGTTCATTTCTTCTGTTGCTATTACATTTCTTTTATCATCTTTAATCTTCTGATACTTTATTTCCACCTCTGGTTTTAATGCAGGGAACTTAACAACTCCTCTAAAATTTGTTAGCTTGTTATATGCCATTGCCTTCCCTGTGGACTTCTCTAACATCTTCCTTTCTATCTTTTCATTTAGTGCAGTATCCCATGCATCCTTAGAAGTTAATAATTTATTTGGGGTCATCACTATCGCTATTCCTCTTTTAACAATGTGAATGTGCATCCTCGCTAAACCTCTGATTTGTGTATCAAGTGCATAAAATTTTGGAACACATGCAATGATTAAATTGTTATGGTCACGATTCAAATTTAATTGTTTGATAATTTCTTTTTGTTTCTCTTGGTAGAAATCTCTTGAAAAAGTAATGTTAATCATTTCATCAAGAACTGCAATTGCCTTCCACCTTTGAAGAAATTTTTGAGTTTCATCTTGGGTATAAATTAAATCTCTATACGGTAAAAACCTATAAGCATTGTATTGTTTTTTCAAATGAATAATCTCTTTAATAAAATCTTTCTTAGAAATTCCTTTTGGTTTTTTAACCATGTTATAATATCTATTAAATGTTACAGGGTTAAATTGAAATAATCTTCTAAACTCTTGACTAACTCCCCTCGCTAAAAGGTATGCCATAGTTGAATTATGTGTAACCATCCAATTATCTGTTACATACCATTTACTATCGCTGTCAATTTCAAATCCATATACTTCTTGTGATTCTCCTTTAACACATTCAATTGCAATATGTCTTGGATTATGTTTCATTTTATTCCCTAACCTTTCTTTTTTGAAATCTAACAAAGGAATTATTTTTGGATTTTCAAATGAAATGTTTATATTATTATATTCTCCTTCAAAACCATTTTGGCATTTCTTTTTAATTTTTCTAATTGAACTATAACCCCCTAATGAAAAAACTAAATTTTTAACATCCTCTGCAAGTTGATTAGATTTTGTTGTGTAAATTATACTATTTTGTTTATTCACATAACCATCAGTTTCAATTAATCCTGCAAGTAATTTTAACCTATAACCTCTTGAAGATAAAAGACATTCTTTTGGAATAAATTTTTCTCCACTTCCTTTACCTTCAAGACCCAACCTTTCCAATTCTTTTGAGAGTTCACCATTTAAACTAAAACTATATTTTTTTGCTTTGGTTCTTTTTTTATTAAAGCAACTAAGATAAGGATAGTGTTTACTAACTTCTTCAATTATTTTAGGATAACTTGTAGTGATACATACTCCTCTGGATTTTTGATTCTTCTTATTTAATAAAGAACTAAAACTGCCATCACCCAAATAAACACCTAAGCTGTAAGGTTCAATAGAACTATTAGGTTGGTTGTAATTTACAGCAGTTGTTGAGAATGAACAGATATGAGAACCCTTAGTATAATGGTTGGAAATTTTTTGTGCTTCCCAACAATCTAAAACTTGTTTAAATTTTCTTTTATCTGTTCCTTTTATTCTTGGTTTTGATATTCTATAAATAGGAATGTCATGGTTTCCTGCACAAGTGTATAGTAATTTTTTATTTCTTGTAACTTCTCTAACCTCATAAATATCTTTTTCAAATCTATTATGCACTTCTATTACTTTTGCAAATTTAGAAGAACCATTTTTTTGTGGAGAAATAACTTCATCACCAATTTTAATATTTTCTACATTCTTCCAATACCCATCTTTCATTAATACCTTGCTTCCTTTAATTTGTGTTTTTCCATTTCCTCTCTCTCCTGAAATTGCACAAAAGAAATCATACCTATTAAGGAGAGTTGCACAAGTAGTATGAACTAACCATTTAAAAGAAAAGTGTGGAGTTGCCATTTATCCACTATCATAAATACTTCTTTGAATCTTATCCAAATCTAAATTCTCACTTTGCCTAAAGATTAATCCTGCCTTGTTAAGAAGTGGAAGTATTTGATATTTATATTCAGTAAGATGGTTAATGTAAGTTTCTAATTCTTCCTCTATAATCTCCATTTGCATATTGTCAATTTCCTTTGATGAAGTTCTAATTAAATCTCCCCAGATATTTTTCTTAATTAATTTTAATTGAAGTAAAACATAATTTAATGCTTCTAAATCATCTCCTTTAAAATTAAATAATGCATTACCAACAACTTGTCTTAGAACAATCCAATATCTTTTAACTGCATCAACCCTCCTCTTTGCATAAGAATCATTATCTAAAATTACATCTTCACCAAGTTGAACTGCACCTGTCCTCGCTACCTTCTCTAAATCATCTAATTCTTTTAATGGAAATGCAAATGAGAAAGCAGTAAAGTATTGTGCAATATTCCATGTTTCTGAATCAGGATTTCCAGAAGGAACATCCCCTTCTTTTAATCCAACTTTTTTAAATGCCATTTTATTTTAAACAACACACCTCATTTTATTTCCATTCTCTTGTTGAATTTTATTATAAGCAGAACAATCTTCTATTGCACAACTTCTTTCATTAAACCATTTATTATACCAATTAGAAGAAACTAATTTATAATCTCCTGCAATATTATCTTCCCCAATATCACAACTATAAGAATCTCTCCAAGATAAAAAATTAATTCCAAATATCATAAAAACAAATAAAAATATTGCTATGATTATTATTCCAATAATTGCTTTCATTTTATTTTCTTAGTTCCCCCTCTTTTTAATTTTGCCCTGCCAACTAATAAATTTCCTTCTTCGCTAAACGAGATATAATACAAATAACCTTCTTCTCTTTTCCTTTTTAATTTACAAACAATTTCTCCCATTTTATTTACCTACAAACTTCTCCCATGCTTTTTGAACTGGTTTATATCTATTTCTCCCTGAACTCCATTTTGATTTATTTAAACAAGAACAAGAATAAACTGCTAACCAATCACTATACTCCTTATTGCAATGTCTACATCTAAAAGTTACTTCTTTTTTCACCATCTTGTATAATTAAAATAGTGTGTTTATATTTAAATGTTTCTTAATAACAAAACTTAAATACTTTGTATGCATTGGGTATGCATTAACAAGATGGTGAAATTATCTGCACAACTTCCTCAACAAAGAGTTACAAGAACACAAAGAGTAATTGGAAAAAGAACAGCACAAGTAGAAACAGCAAGAAGAAGAAAAGAGTTTGCTGAATTAAAGAAAGAAGCAGAACAAATCCAACAAGAGAAGTTTTCTAATTTAAGTAATCTTAATGATTATGAAAAACAATATAATACCTTATCTTCTGAAATGAAACAATTTTTTCAAACACCTCAACAAATGAAGATTGAACAAACAGCAAGGATTCAAAGTAATATTCCAAAGGTTCAAGAGAGAATAAAATATGCACAACAACAAAATCAAAAGAATGAAACTGATTTTATTAAAGAGATGAATGAAGCAAAACAAATAACAGATTCTAAAAGTAGGAAATCAGAAAAAAGAAGTGTAAGCAATGAATACAAAGAAGAAAGAAAATATTGGAAAGGTTATTTGTCTGGGTTAAGTGAGGGGTTAGGAAAATTAAAAGGTGGTCAAGATTTAACTTATAATGCTGTTGAAGATTTTGCAGATGATAAAGGGGATTTTGAAGAAAATCAAGAGAGGGCAGAGAATAGACAAGAAGATGCAAGTAAGAAAGCATTTGATAAATTATTAGAAACTTCTCCTTATAGGAGGGCAATTGCAAAACATGAAACAGAATTTAAAGGAAAAACAGATTGGAGTAAAGATGCAAGTTGGAGAGCAGTAGCAAAGCAATCATGGATTGAACAATCTGGGGGGATAGTTGCACAACAAATAGCAACAGGAAAGGAAGGAAGAATTAGTGAGGTGTATAAGGGAATTGTTGGGGAAAAGGAATATAAAAAACAAAGCACACAAATAAAAGCAGATTATGAAAAAGCAATTAAAGAGCAACAAGATACTGCAATTAAAGAATGGGAAACCGAAAGAGGAACTAAACCTTATTATTTAGATTTTACAACTGCACCAACAGGAGATATAACTTCTCAAAGAGGAACTGTAACAGACCAACCTCAAACAAGATTTATCCCTATTGGAACAGGGGAGAAACAACCAAGTAAAATTTGGACTAATGTAAAAAATATTTATGGGGGAATTCCTCTTAAATGGTTTTTAGATATTGATAAAGACCCATTAAGTGTGACAACAAAAGCATCAACATTAGCACTTTCTCCAACTACTTTTGCACTTACTTCAATAGATGTCCTAAAAGATAAAAGGAAACAACAAATTGATTTATCTGCGTTAAGTGTTTCAGGACAAGAAGCAATTACAGAAGCACAAAGAGATTTATCTGATAAGGCAATTGGAGATGTAAAACTTCAAGAAATAGAAACTTTTTCACAAAAAGAATACCAAGCAAGATTTGAAGATAAATATATGAAGCAATTAATTAAAGAAGAAATAACATTTGAAGAAGCATCAAAACAATTTACTGAAAGTGAAGAAGCAAAGTTAGTTCAAAAAAAATATGGATTAGCAATTGAAGAAGCAAGTCAAGATGTTTCATTCTTGAAGAAGTGGGGATATGGAGGGTTAAGCACAATTTATGGTTTAGGTGGATTAGGATTAAAAGCAATTGAAACTCCACAATCAACAGCATTAACAGTTGGTGCAGTTTATACTGGAACAAAAGCGTTGCAATTAATTCCAACAAAATTAATGAATTTAGGATTAGGTGCATCAGGAGTTCATGGAACTTGCAAGGCATTTTCTCCAACTTCAACTGTTGAAGAAGCAGGAGGGGGAGTAGTTGAAGCAGTTGAAGCAGTAGCTTTTTTAGGAGGTTCAGGAGTTAAATTTCTAAAAAGACCAAAAACTAAATATAAATATATCCCAGTAAAAAGATTAATTTCCCCAAAAAACCAAAGAGCATATCTTACTAAAACAAAAACTGTTATAGATACAGGGAGAAAAACTGTTAAAGATATTTATAAGGTTAGTAAAGCAAGTGAACAAATTGCATGGGGAAGGAGAACTATTCTTACTACCGAAGGTAGAGATTTATTGGCAAGAAGTTATAGGATGTTAGGAGTATCTGAAAAATCAATTCATACAGGGTTATCTGCAAATATTTATGAGGGGATACCTTATGCACAAAAAGGAACTACTTATTATTTACAAGGATTAAGGGGAACTACAACTTATACTACACAAAGTGCTTATCAAAAAGCATATAATCTTTTGATTAAAAGGGGAGGTTATACTTCTACACAAGCAAGAAATGTTTTAAGATATTATCAACCCAAAGCAATCTATTCACAATATTTAGGTGATATTTCTGTTACTACTGGTGATATAATTAAGCAACCAATAATTAAAATTAGGGGGAGTGAACAAACTATTCAACTAACAAGAATTATCAATAAAGAATTAAACATTATTACTCGTAATAAAGAAGTTATTAATAAACTAATTGAGGGTAGGGCAGACATAATGCCTTCAATAAGAGGAGAGAAGATTTATCAAACTAAATTTAATATTGAAACTCTTGGAAGGGTAGGTTATAAACAACTTACACAAACTTCTGCATTAGTTGATAAGGGAGATGATTTATTAAGATTAGAGAAAAAAATAACTTCTTTCTTAACTGCTAGAAAAGATTTGCCATTAAGTTTAACTGGTGAAAGAACATTTATTGATGCTTCTGGAAAAATAAGTTATGCTGAAAGTGAAAGTGCATTGATTAGAGGAAAGTCACCAATTATAACAAAATATCCAACACAATTAGAAAAAATCCCTAAACCTGCATTAAGGGTGATACAAATCAATCAGAAGTTAATGAATAAGATTAAAGGTTTATTTCCTGATGATACTATTAAGTGGGTTAAACCTGTAAAGTCACCAATTAAAAGTTCGGTTAAACCTGTAAAGTCACCAATTAAAAGTTCGGTATTAAATGAATTAAAATTAAGTAATTTGAAGAATCAAATAAATAAAATAATTCCAGATATTACTCCCACTTCACAAAGATTAATTCCAATTACCGATAAAGTAGTGACAACACAACTTCAAACTGCATTAGCACCTCCTGTTCAAGTTATTAAAAACCAAATAAAAGCAATAACAAAAGGTTTTTCTGAATCCACATTACTTTCAAGTTTAGGATTATCAACAGCATTGGTTAGTTCTTCTGCACAAAAAAAGAAACAAGTTTTAATTCCTGCATTTAAACTTAAATCAGATAATATATTAAAAACAGAAATTGCAGAAATAAGTGGAATGAAATTAGATACAGCGTTAGTTCCTGCAATGAAACAAAGTTCAGCAGTTACCCAAATATTGAAATTAGATAATGATTTTGTTGGAAGTCCATCTGCTATTACTTCATTTCCAATTCAACCTGTGCCTAAAATTCCTACAACACCAACACCAATAATTCCTTTTCCTCTTTTTGAAAAATTAAAAAAGAAAAGGAAAGGAAAGAAAACAAAAGGAATCTATGAAGAACTTTATATTCCAGATTTCACAGCAAGAGCATTAGGATTAGGTGCAGTTAGTATTAGTGAAGCACAAGCAAAAAGGCAATTGAAGAAGTTACTAACTGGATTAGAAATTAGAAGGGCAGTTAAAGTTAGGAGAAGGAGGTAAAGATGAAAAGAAAAATAAGAATAAATGCATTTGAATATCAAGATAAGGTTGATAACCAGATAAAGAAATTCCTTAAAGCTAATGGAATAACTGTTTATGGTGCAAGAAGTATTAATGCACAAACAGGAATAATCAATAGACCTACACAAGATTGGGATGCTTATTCAAAAACCCCAGAGAAAACTTCAAAGAATCTTCAAAAAGAATTAGATAAGATTGTTAAAGGAAATTTCTTTTATCACAAACCTGCTATGCACAAAGGAACTTGGAAAGTTAGAAATGTTGGAGATGATTTAATTAAAGGAACTCCTGATGATGTAGACATTGCTGATTTCTCTAAACCTGAAAAGAAATATCCAATAGTTACTGTTGATGGAATGAGATATAGAACTTTAAAGGAAGAAATTAAAGCTAAGAAAAGGGCAGTTGCAGACCCAGAGTTTAAGTTTAGGCATGAGAAAGACCAAGCTGATTTAGATAGAATCAAAGCAAACATTAAAATTAAACAGTTGATTAGTTAAAATGGAGGTTTAAAATGGTAGAATTAAATAATATAGATGACCACCTACTTTACCTTGAAGGATTACAAGGTAGACATTTGGGAATGATAGATGAAGTTGCACTTCAAGACCAAAACTTTTGTGTTAATAGAACATTAAGAAATATTGAGGTTATTCCTTCACTTAGTTTTATTCCTGAATAGAAACATATATAAAATATTGTGTATGTTTATTTAAATAAAGAGATGAAAAGATGCCAGTAAAATTAACTCAGAGTGATATTGAAGATTTAAAAAGACAAGGTTTTAGTGAGCAAGAGATAGCAAAAGCTGTGGGTGAATTAGAAACAGAAGAAAGGCAAGATATTTCACAGCAACCCCAAAGACCAAATCCTCAAAATAATGTTGCACAATCTTCTTTTAATTCTAAAGTTAGTGATGATGTTGCAAGGGTTCAATTAGAGTTGGATGATATTTTAGCAAAAGCAGAACACACATTAAGGGGAGATATAGTTAAGTTTGAAAATGGAAATGTTATTTGGACACCGAATCCAAAACCATTAGAAAATACTTTGAATGATTTTGGAGTTCAGTTAATTATGAAAATTCTTTCAATGTATATTAATAGAAATACTATTCTTTCAGATTACACCGAAGAAGAAGTTAGATATAAAACCTTAGACATTGGAAAGGAAATGAATAATCTAATCTTTATGAAGTATGAGGAAATGGGAATTGATGATGGACAGAAAAGAAAAGAGTATCCTATTATTATAAGACAAATGACAGATATAATCCATAGTGCTTATGCAAGAGCAAAAGATGGGAGAGAAAGAGAATCTTATAGAAAGATGATTAGTGTTCAACAATCAAATCAAAATGGTATGGGAATGATGGCAGGAATACCTCAACAACAAAAGACCAGAGGGATTTTGAATCCAATGAGGTATCTAGGTTCATCTAAAGTATAAAAAAATAATTATGAGTATTCAAATGATAAGTAAAAAAATATTGGTGATGATAGTAGGTTTATTCTTAGTGGGATTAGTTAGTGCCGACTTTGGATATAATAGTTTAGGAGTTCCACAACTTCAACCAGAATTTAATTATTCAAATGTTAATGTGAATCATTCTTTAACTTCTGATTATGCAACATCATCTGGAACTGCGAGTTGTTGGACTACATCAGAAGGAGTTAAATGTGATGTAAGTGATATAACTTATGATGAAATAAGTGCCGGAGATGTTAATGCTTTGGGATATACTGGAACATTTAATTTTATTGAGGGGGTTGTTGGGCATTTAGATATGAGTGGTGATCCTTGGTGGTTAGGTGGAA
>Ga0307928_10003315_pt1 | contig 12288 bp, 16 predicted proteins | sample AceLakmetagen232_FD_201815 | JGI IMG/M metagenome (GOLD analysis project Ga0307928, IMG submission 201815) | Saline water microbial communities from Ace Lake, Antarctica - #232 | ecosystem: Environmental > Aquatic > Non-marine Saline and Alkaline > Saline | place: Antarctica: Ace Lake... | reverse complement strand
CCTGTGTCCAGCTTCCCCATGTGTCGGCGGCTGCCGCTGTTGCAATTTGGATAACTGAACTAGGCTCTTGAGGATACACCCTTGTCCGTGCATGAGACTGGTGGTAATTGAGAGCTAAATTAGATAACAGGTCATCAACGTCTGACGGGAGATTAGCGGCTGCCAGTTCGTCCAGATATCCAGCCCGCGCCGCCGTGTAGTTGACAGCCAGAGCCGCGTCGTCGGTGCCACGCATAGCATCGCCGTCAAGCCCGGCTACATCAGCCGCTATGGTGGTGGTATCGGTAGTGATACCAAGTACCGAAGCAGTTAAGCGTCTGAGTGTTCCAATCAGATCAATCATTAAGGATATCCCAGCCTGAATAATAGTCTGTGCTCATTGGCAAGCAATCCCCTTGACCACGCCCTCGGCCTGTGAAACTTGGCCTTGAACCAGTTGGCATCTTCGGTAAACCTGCACCCCAGCCGCCAGTCATCGCCGACGGTGGATTCAGGGTCTATCAATACATCCGACACGGTGGTTATCGGTTCCCCGTCCCGATAGTGGTAGCCGGTCGTTCCTATCCTTGAATAACTGAATAGGTGCCACTCGTTATATACCCAGTCCAGAGAATAAGAGGCGGTTCTGAGTGACGCCCCGGCTGCGTGGTGGTGCCTGACCGTCATATATCCCAGTGCGCCAATCTCTGACAGGTAGACTTCCCAACCCCTATCGGATACAACGTACTTACCCATCACGACTTGAGATGTTTCCCCTGAGTCCGCCCAGTAAAACCATATTGCCAAACTGTAATCGGTTGTCGTGAAATCAAGGTTGGTGCAATCGGCGGCGGGTATGTCGTAATACTGGAACAAGTTAAGTAGTGGATATATTCTATTAAGGTCAATCCCGAAGCGGCCTGACGACGTCTGTAACCATAAAGGCGTAGCGATGGACGTGTGCATCGTGGCCATGCTGTGATTATCTGACTCGTCGTGAAGGTAAGACCCGGAGGCCTCAAGCATTGACAGGTCTAGTTCGATGTTCTCATTGAGTGCTAGGCTGTCATAAAACGTCCTAGCCATTATATTTCATAGAACACTTCCCAGGGATAAGCCCGGTTCGTGCCTGCTGTTTTCTCAATCGTAACCGCGACCCCGTACCTGTTCGGCGTCAGTTCAATAATAATAATCACCGGTGATATGACACCCGCATAGGTCAGCGTGTCGACCAGCAACAGCCCGGCGCCACCGGGGGCGACGTCAGCATATTCCCTGATAACAATAGTCTCCCCTGCCGTGTGAGCCGTGCAGTTTATCTTGACGCATATCGGGTTAAACACTCCGAGCGGGTTGGCATTGAGATATACGTTCTGCTCGGTGCCGTCAGTGGTAAGCGTGCCGCCGGTCTCTGATAGTGTCGGCAGTGCATTGGTGACCGCCAGAATATCAGTGACGTCGTCCTGTACGTCTTCAATCTCGTCATCAATAACAACCAGTGCGGCCTCTATATCGTCTAGTTGGTCTTCAACATCGGACAAGTCAGTCGGGTTTCTTACTCCCTCACTCATGACAGACTTCCTTCACTGAAAGACATATTGGTCAGCCCTTCAGAGATTCCATTAATAGCACCATAGTACATATTATTAGTGCCGATGCGATAGCTCCCCCCGTTGGGGTTTATCCTCATCCCCTCACCAATCACAGCCTCATCCCCACGTGATAGATATATGACATTATCCCCGTCATTGACCAGCTCAAGGTCGGCGCGGTGATGGTTGGCCGGACGTACCACAGTTGATACAGCTGTCACGGTGACATAATCATTCTCTGCACTTACAATGGGGAATATACGCGGATCAGGCATTACACTCTCCTACTTATAAGTGACGGTACAACTACCAGCCCAGGCGGTGACGGTGACGAAGATGCCCGTAGCCATCTCGCAGTCGTAGTTTAGTGTAATGGGTTGGATTGATACCTGGACGGCGCTCCTGGCCGTTATGGTGGCTATCAGCGTGCCGGTATTATCAACCCCGTCATATACCAGGATGTCACCAACGGTTGTGGTTCCGTTCAGCGTGATGTTATGTAATACACATTTGCCGGTCTTGACGAGGGTTTCCGCCGTTACGTTAGATGGTAACCACGGATAGTCTATTGCTGAGTTACCCATTATATCCTCCAGAGTGGGATTCGCCGGAGGATGTATTTCAACCCCCCGGCTCCCGTTCTATTCAGTTGTATTAGCGTTAAGCGCCGTCTGATGCCCAGCCAGCGCGTCCACTCAGCGTGACACCGCCGAAGCAGTGGCGCACTTTGTAGAAGATGTTATCGGTAGCGAAGTCTCCACCCATCGGGTTGGTGAGACCGCCGCCGACGGTGACCTGGTCGCTGGACTTCATGTACAGCTCTGGGCTCTCATGACCGGACAGATGGCCGAGTTCACCGGCAGGGATGTCGCTCGGGTCGGAGAACAGTGCCCAAGTTGTGGTGCCGTGGTCAGTACAGATTATCGGCAGCCAGGGGTTAATCAGTATCTGGAGGCCATACTGCGAGATGACATTGTTGGTCGGGACCGCATAGGCCGCGACATCGGCATCACCGGTTAGGATGGTCTGCTTATTGGATGAGGTAAGAATCTGGCGAGCGGTGAACTCAAGCGCTGGACCTATCATCAAGTATTTGGGTCGGTTCAGAATCGGTGAAGTGCCTTGGTCGGTATAGGCCGCCATAGCCGCGACTGCTGTCTCCAGATTACCGATGGTCAGAGCAGTAGTCGCTACCGCTGCGCCGCCATTGGCCGCAGAGAAGTAAGCGTCAAGCGGGCCATTCGCATCCCAGTACAGCGACGTCAGGAAGAATTCCTCTGCCCGGCGAGCCGCCTTGGCAAACCTCATCGGGGTGTCCTTGAGGGCGTTCAGGTCGTCGTTGATTATCGCTTCCCATGAGATGTCGAACTGACGGCCGTATTTCTTCAAGGAGTAGTTGTACTTGGCCTCATCGCGGTCACTGGCGAGATACTCACCTTTCTCAGCAACCTCTTGGAGCCTCTGGTCGCCGTCCGAAATCTCATAGCGATGGACTGTGCGGAAGTCCTTAACCGAGGACTTGCGGAGTATCTGCGGCATTATCTGTGGGGTGTCCTTGAAGCCAGCGAGTACCTGGCGGTCGAGTACCTCACCGAACAGATAGGGAAAGTCGGATGTGGTCATTGCCTCGCGCATCAGGAACTCCCGTTTATGCGACGGCATCTGCACTTTGTTGGTGAGCAGGTTCACAACCTCTAGGAGCCGCTGGTCATGGTCGGGGCGGGCTTGGGTTTCATGGACAGACTGATAGCCTTCCCAGTCCTCCATTACTTCTTTTAATTCCATTTTGGGTCTCCTTATTTTTTATTGCCTCACCTTGCATCGGCCGCTCATCCGCTTCGCTTCTGTTAAGCTCCCGCTCGGTTTACCTTCGCCATGATTCTACTTCCAACTCCATATCATTTAGTATCCGGTCTATGAATTGTTGAAAGCGACTGGCTTTGTGTTTATTGGATTCTTCGCTGTTAGGTTCCATTGTTTCACTAATGGTTTTCAGCCTCAGATTTAATAGCTCGTAGTTATCCTTGATGGACTTTCTGAGACGCGCTTCTATTGGGGGGGATATCTTATGCCATAGGTGAGAGTTTGGGCGATTCTGTCCGGGGAATTGCCACCCCCTCCGTATCATCTCTCCAAACCACCAGTTCACTATGCCAGTAATTAAACTGTCGTAAGCGAATTTACCGATACCGTAGTTAATAATTGTCCTGAAGATTTTGGCGTAGTTGTATTTCCCCCAGTAACACTTATCATCTACACTATGGAGATGCTTGAAAAACTCCTCACGAATATCAATCAGTATGTGTGCATTGAGTACTTCGGTATTATCTTTGGTTGGTTCGTCTAATGATGTCAGTTCCTTATAGGCTCGGATTACCGTTTTAAACCCGACCTTAGTTCCAGCCAAGCTAGTGATGGCGTCCTTAAATGGGTTTTGAACACCATCCACTAGTGTCTTGTGTGTTGCTCCATGACTGTATACCGACTTCAATTACGCGCTCCTTTAAGTGGCCGAGCCGAGCGGAACCTTGATCTGAATGTCAACCGTGATTAGGGTGGATGCGGTGACATCATCGAGGATGATACCAATGTAGTCATTGGCAGACAGTGCGTAAGGCGTAGTCAGGTCGTTGCTGTCCAGCCCGTTCAGGTCGTCGTCGCATGAATCTATAACATCAGTTCCGTTGCCGTCTGTGCCTCCGTCAATAACATCGAGCCCGAGGCTAGTTCCCAGTGCTTGGTCGGTGAAGTAGACCACCCTGACCACAGTGCCCGCACTCCATAGCCGGGATATGTAGACAGTCTGGTTAGCTGAACCTTCAGTGCTGAACCAGAAGTGCTCTATGGCATAAATCTCATCGGCGAGATGTTCCTTGTCAACTGCGTCATCGGCTATCTTGTCACCGTCAATGGCATCGTTGCCAACAGTAATATCGCCAAAATGGACCTTGACGGCAATGACACCGGAACCACCAGCGACCACGCTGCCGAGCGCATAGCCAAATGGGATCTGTGTATCTGAGTCCGTGATCCTGCTTATCTCCGCATCGCCGGTACCATCGGCATCAGCGGCACCGGGAAGATCACCCGCACGAATGTAGAGGCGGTCACCGATTTCAATGGCCAAGTTCCCATCGTCGCCTTCGGCGTAGACGGTGAGGTTCCAGATACCCTCGGTGTCAAGGGCGATTAGGTCGGTGACCGCTGCCGCGCTATTAAACGCTACTCCAACAGCCACGCCGTAGGTGGCGGGTACACCGCTATCAATAAGGACAACGGGGTCACCTTTGTCGACGAATCCGTCGGCATGGTAGGGGTGGGTCAGTTCGGCCTCGTAGACCGTAACGTGGCGACCCTCATAGGTGCTTGAAACTTCTGTTCCGGCGTCAAGCGAACCTTCATAAACTCCTGCAGTTACTCCAGGCATAATATTTGCCTCCTTGCGTTATTTTACCGGTTAAAGTCCGGCAGCTTCCTTGGCTTCGGCTTCACTCATACCGAGTTTTATGTAGCCCTCTTTCAATGACTCCTTAGTCTTGACTGCATCGGGCTCGTCCTTGGTCGTGTTGCCGAGATTCTTTACTTTGTTGGTCTCGGTAATGGTGGCGATATAGGCCGCCTCGTCCTTGATAGCATCCGCGATGCCATCGGCTGTTTCGGCGTTCTCAAACACCTTGGTAAGTTTGGTCTTGGCAGCTTCGGGGAGTTCGGCCTTGTCCACGGCCTCTTTTATGGTGGCCTGGGCTACAGCTCTAACCTTGTCCTTCTCTGCCTGCTCTGCGGCTTCCTTCAACGTGTCACGGTCTTTAGTGACAGTATCCAGTTGGCCTTCGAGTTCTTTGACCCTGTCTTCGATTTCCATTTTGGCTTTAACCTCCGTTTGTACTTTGTTGTTAATGTCAGTCTCTATCGCTCGAACCAAATCCGGTCGAGCCTCTTTGAGCATTGCCAAGTCCATGAGTTCCGCGTCAAGAATATTATCTATGGCGCTCTCTCTTAGGCCAGCTTGCCCGCCAGCTCCCGCCTCTGTCACGAAGTCAACCGACTGCATACCTGATTTGACCAGACCCTCGACGAACATGGTCTTAACCCCGTCGATGGTCTGCTTGGTGGCCTTCCCCACCGCGTTAATAGATGTCCCCAGATGCCCGAGGTCTCCGGCTTCAAATAGATTGCTCACCATTTCCTTGAGCCAACCGGCGTGAATGTGGGCGAATCCCACCGCGTTACCGGATTCTGACACTCTGGTTTCGTGTAGAGTAGCGACCCAATCCCTTACCGAACGCTCCGGGCGGTCTCCCTTGGCCAGGTGGTCGGCGTACATCTTGGAACCTTCAAATATCGTGCCCGCATCATTGATCGAGTTCTCTGAGTAATACCGGCCTTTTCCGATATTGAACCCCGGCTTGATAATACGAACTGGCAGCACACCCTTGGCGATACCTTCCGCCGTGGCTTCGCTAATATCCACCTCACAGGATTCATTGATGCGCTCTCGCATTTCATTAGCCTCTTTTATCCAGCGCGGAATGTCCCCGTCTTCAACCCCGAGCCTTGAGTATGCCGCGCGTATCTTTCTCTTAGTGCCAGCCATAGCTTCTTGCGGCAGTTGAACCTTCTGGCCACGGAACCCACCGGGTGAGAACGCGGCGGCAGCAGCCCCGAGTTGCTTTCTAGTCACCTTCTTGGTCGGGTCTTCCCACAACCTGAGTTTCCAGGAGCTGGGCTTTTCTTTGTCGGGCGTGTACGCGAAGGCAGCAGCCGGGTATGATTCGCCGTCCTCGGTCTTCGTGGGAGCCGCTTCCTGTAACTTAACGATAACCGCGTCGGCTTCCTTGACCAGTACTGCGGCCTCTTCTTCAGTCAGGTCGGCATTATCAACAGCCTCTATCATCCGGTCCAGGGTCTCACGGGCGGCAGTAGCATCTTCGCGCTGTCCGGCCAGTGCGGTAATCTCGTCTATCTTGGCGCTTACTGACTCCTGATAAGGTGTATAGACGGTCTTGGGTATGACTTGTTCTGCCGCACCCAACACGACCTTCCCCTTTTGGTCGATGACATAGGCGGACTGAAACAGCTTGTTTTTGATTTCATAGACGAGATAATCAGGATAGATGTCCCTGATATAAGGTCCATCAACGGTATTACCAACCGCAAGCGAACTCGTCACGGCAGCCTGTAATAGTCCCCGGCGGTCGTTATCACTCATAGATTCCTTGACTTTAGTTGCCACGGTTAGCCTCCCTGAGATTCTAATATTAAGTTATTGGATAATAAGATTCAGGCCATTCAAATGTTTCGGTTGGTAGTTCTTGGTTAAGCTCGGCCGGACCGACAAACCATAGCCTATCCTGACAAGCTGCCTCCGCCTTTTCTGCGGTATCAAATACGCCCTGAAATTCCCACTCACTGCAATTATCCTCATTAACTTTGCCAGCTACCCATAATTTCATCGCCCTGATTATCCCCCTATCCGCCATAATACTATTCCCAAAATGATACACAGTAGTATTACGATTCGATTAAATCTGCAGTATTTTGCTAGTGCCCGTTCTGTCTCGTTCATTTCTTTAGCCTCGCAGGTGATAGTGAGCATTCACAATTTGGATGCTGTGGCGGTCTGTCTACCCCGCCAGAGAATGATGCATCAATGGGAATGACCCCATCCGATTCGTTATCAGAACATATATCGCAGCAGTCAGAAGTTGCCAACCACCGCTTCCCATCCAGCCCCAGCCGCTTGTAAGTATCAAGTGAGGCCTGAGACATTGAATCATTTAACTCAGTCCGGGCTATCGTCATAGACCTACCCTTTCGGGCGTCAGCCATAGCTCCCATGTTTTCCTTGATGGACTTAGCTAATCTCTGTGGCGACATACCCCGGCGGAACCCGTCCTCAAGTACCCCGGCCAGCCGCTTCGTTGTGGTTGCGTTAATATTAGTGACCATTTCAGCGCCGTGACTCTTAATCCACTTGACAGCCCCGTCGTCGACAAGGTTAAATGTCGGATGTATCTTAGCTACCTTGACGGCCTGCTCTGCGCCGAGTTTATAGCTCCGTGTGTTAAAGTCATCAAGGACGAAAGTTAAGTCCCCAGATATCGGTTCTGTGGCCTTCCTAGCGATTGATTTGGCGTCGCTCTCTATGGATTCCTTAACTGCATATCTAGCGGCTGTGCTGTTTAGTTTTTCGTACGGAAACTTTCTTGCCAGCCTTCGGAAGTATTGGGACAGGGCCAGGGCGAACTTTTGCTCTAGTGCCCTCGCCTTCGGGGTTGCTACCGACCCCACCAGCTCCTGCAGTATCAGGTCCACTTCCTTCACCACTGTCTCGCAGTCTGATTTCATTTGCCGGTTCCTCCCCCGTTCCATTACAGTGCCTGCATCTCTGTCTGATAAGCCCGGACTCGTATTCGATGAATGTCTTGCCCTTGCACTCTACGCAGGGTGTCTTAGTGGGTGGTTGTGATGGAAAATCCTTTGCCCACTGTTCAGCTAGTTTATTATCGCCCATACTAAACAGACTGTCGTAGGCGTCTCCGCTTATTATTGCCATATTATCCCCCTTCTTTGATTATTGGCCCGTGTCTGTATCTGGTGGCGGTGGCATTGGTGGTGCCGGTGGAACCCCATAACCGCCCAGTAACTTATGAATATTATTGACCGCTTCTCGGTAGGTACTACGGTCTTTCATGCTACGCGCCCCATGCTCGGGTAGACGTGACCAGTCAAGCCCATCCCACTCACACAACCATACCGCTGCGCTTTCTAGCCTATCGGTGAAAGTGCCATTCGCCATATTACAATCAACACTCGGGTAGTTCCACTCTATTTTCGCCATGTCGCCCCCCTTTAGTCTTCCGGCTCGAAGTGTTCGCAGCCGTCAAGTATAGACATTTTCTCGCCATTATTAAATTCACCGTCGAGCATAAAATCACACCACATATCAGTACGCCCGTCGCCATCATCGTAGCAGTTGAATTTCTTGCAATCACAACATCCAGCCATGTTATCCCCCTTCGGTTATCGCCCTAGAATAGATGTTATCCTTTCATTGATTCGCCGTACTTCATCCTTATCAATATTAACGTGAATCTCAATATCATTATTGTGCGAAAGACAATTTAACGGTATTATAGGTTCACCCGAATGACAGAGGAATGGTAATATTGGGGGGTGTATAATGCCACCCTCAGCGCGCATCACCACTTCCTTCTTTTAATGCTACCTTGTAATCCCTCAGTGCCTTCGCCAGATGATAAGCCGCCGACTCCTCAGTTGATATACCATCAAGCACCTCTTCGGGGTTGTTGACTCCAAGGTTCGTTAAGACCAGCTTCCTGACCTCGTCGGTGTCAAGCGCGGGCATCACTGTGATTATCTGAGCCACTGCGTTAATAGCAGCCATTGCGTCCTTCTCGGTAATCGGCGGGAAGTCAATGTCTATAAACCGCTTGTCCTCAGAGATGTTATTCTCATTGAGTACATAATTGAATATATTGTCGTATGTATCCGACCACATCTTTTGGTATGACTCGAACTGTATCTGCATTGGCCGTTCCATAGCCGTAGCTGTGGCCAGCCTGAACGCCTCACCTGCGCCGAAGTAATGCGGGAACACACCAACGGCCGCACCAAACATCTGGAGCAGCATATTGGCATCTGTCTGAGCCGCCGACGCCCCGCTCTCTGTCTTGATCGGTGTAAGGTCCAGCCCCTGATTTTCCACCCAAGTCGACCCAGCAGCAGCAGGGGGATTGTTCTCAGTACCTCTACCCGTCGCCAAGGACGATTGAAGTTGTGACTGAACGGCTGAGACCGCGGTTGATCCGCCCTTGACCTTGGCCTTCCATGCGAACTTGGCCAGCGCCTGGGTTATCGACGCCCGTGCCTCGACGAACTTCCTGTGCGCCCTGGACCAATCCATCGCTGAGTACAATAGAGATACACCGCGCGGGGCTAGTGTATTGAAAGCTACATGATAGATGGGGGATTGCTGGTCGGCGGTGACTTCCTTGCCGTCCTTGTCCCTCGCTGATTCGTTGGGCGTCTCATTAGTGTAGTCAGGATAGTACAGGGTGTGCATCTGGGAACCTACCCAGAACTCACGCTTGTAGAGTAATACCGTGTCCCTGTCGTCGGGGTCGGTGATAATCTCGGTTATCTCCAGCGGGTCGATCCGGCGTATCTTGGTGACACCGTTACCCTTTGCAGGGAAGAATACGAAGAACACCTCACCGTCCACCAGTAGTTTATCCGATGACTGCCCCTGTCCTTGTGTTGACAATACAGAATGGTTAGCCCTGGCATCCCAGAATTCCCGTAGTATTTTATCAGCGCCCTCGTCGGTGGCCTTCCAGTTAATACCACGTCCGATTGAATAGCCGGTCCATATCCTGATAGCCTGCTTGCTAAGGGGGTCGCGCAGATAGTATACTCTGGCGTTCTTGACACTACCCACCCGGTCATATACTGGAGCCCCGCCGGTATCTGATACTGACAGCCTTGTCCAGCCAACGTCTTCACGGCGTAGCTCTATCTCGGCGGTGGAGTATCCGTATTCCATCAGCACAGAATTGAGGGCTTCGCGGTATGACACGTCATTGTCAGCGTTACCCTTCATCTCACGGGCTACCTCGGATGGGAGCCAGAGTTCATAATCAGACATAATTTAACCCCTAGCCACTACGGGCGATTCAACCATCATAATAGGGTCACTAACACCATGCCCACAGCAGGCAGACGTCGCTCCGGGGATGTAGCCTAAGCAAGCATCATACCCCTCTTTGGTTGGCATCCTGCCGCAACGGGTACATGGTCTCTCTTCTTTATCCATAGGGGTGCCATCCGTGTAAACCCATATACCGTTAATGTAATATATATCGTTGCCCCTTGTGTGTGCGTGAATTATACTCATGACTCTTTAACCAAGTTCATATTGTTCAGACATAATTTAACCCCTTGGGAATATTTGGATGCCAGGAGAGGATTCAAACCTCTGTTCACAGGTTCAAAACCTGTTGTCCTATCACTAAACGACCCGGCATTCACTAACATAAAATAAGGGACTGAGCAGGACTTGTGCGCCGGTGCATTCCATCTGCCGGACACCGCCTAATACCGGAGGGTTTGCGGTTGCCCAGTCCCATTGGTTTATTGTGTTATTAGAAGATAGCCAGTGCCGTTACACGACTTACATCTATCTGCGGCTATTCCCCCTGACGTAAAGCAAAAATTGCCATTCTCATCAATGTAAGTTGCAGAATAAAACCCCTGCGGAACGTTCCCTGTCCCACTGCACACTGGGCATTTAACTGCCTGTGTATTCATACTATCCCCCTTTAATCCCAGTCCTGTGTAATCCCGCCGTATTCCTCAATGGTGTCATATACCAATACGCCTTCCTGTGCGACTGGTGCAGCCCTCATGAACGCCAACGCCTGAGTAGTAGAGTCCACTTGGTCATCGTGTGCAGCGTTCGGAAAGGCCGATAGTTCCTCTATGTAATCATATAGCCAAGGGGCATTATCCGGCAGGAATACTTTGCCCGACTCAATGAGTGGGGTCACAGCATACGCCCTTGCCACCTTGTCCCGGTCCACCTTGACCGGTAGTATTGGGATGCGGGTATTGCGCTCCAGTTCCTGTACTAGCGACTGTCCGCTGGCCTTGTCCTCTACCAGCACTATATTGGGTCTGTCCCTCTCGTAGAGCGAAACAGTAACCCTTTTCAGTTCAGGGAATTCCACCTTACCACGCCAGACATCAAGTAGATAAAACCCAGTCTGGTTATACCCCCATACGGTACAGACGGAGTAATCGTTCTGTTGTTTATCCTTGAAAGCCGTATCCCAAGAATGAATGACGCCTTGCATTTTGGGCTTCTCAGTGTAGTATTTCCACCACTCGCGCTTGATTATCTGGCCTTCTGCTATGGTGGGATTGCCCTGATACAGTGACTCAAAGTTACGAGCCGCCGATGGCGTGGCCCTTAATGTGTCCAAAAACTCTATGGGGAAGCGTTCCGGCCATAATGCCTTACCATCAGTGATAGCCGAGAGATGTAAAATCTCCCAATGGTCAGAGTTTTGGAAGTCTCGCGTCTCGTTAAGCAGACGCCCCACTAAGTCATCCTGATGCCATCTGGTCATAACAATGATAATAGCAGCACCAGGGGCTTGCCTAGTACGGAATACTGTCTCGTACCAATTCCACGCCCTGTCCCTATACGTCTGGCTCCCAGCCTCTTCCGCATCCTTCACTGGGTCATCTATGATTCCAATGTTGAACCCACGGCCTGTCAGACCTCCACCGATACCCACGGCGTAATATGAGCCGCCCTGCTTGGTGCCCCACTCGTGAGCCGCCTGACGTTCTGGAATGATGGTCTCCTGCCCGGCGGTCTCCGGGCGGTATCTGATGTTAGGAAATAACACCCCCATCTCGTGTGAAACAAATATATCTCTAGCCCGGCGGGAATGTACCAATGAGATTGACTCGGCATAACCGGTCTGCACGATGTAATCCTCGGGGTGTCGAGCCAGATACCAGCAAGGGAACCTCAGAGATACCAACTCCGACTTGCCGTGACGTGGTGGCATCAGTACCATCAGACGCTTAATATCACCCCGCTCAATAGCTTCTAGTGCCTCAGCCAGTTGTACGAGATGCTCTGGTGTTTCGTAGGCTGGCATGGTGTATTGACAGAATGGGAGTA